>Ga0134125_10000057_pt1 | contig 168279 bp, 127 predicted proteins | sample KB31751_FD_96464 | JGI IMG/M metagenome (GOLD analysis project Ga0134125, IMG submission 96464) | Terrestrial soil microbial communities with excess Nitrogen fertilizer from Kellogg Biological Station, Michigan, USA - KB3-175-1 | ecosystem: Environmental > Terrestrial > Soil > Unclassified ...
GAGCTCCTCGGTGAGTTGGCCGAGGGCGCCACTTACCTTGATGGAGTCCGAGTCATGCCTGCAACACCGGTCCAACAGGAGGCCGCCGCCTGAGGCCGTTTACACACCTATTGACGCGGCCTCGTGCGTGAAGCTTCAGCGGTGATGCGTGAAGGCTCAGCAGTGATGCCTGAAGGTTCAGCACTGATGCGTGAAGCTTCAGCAGTGATGCTGAAGGCATTGCGATGCTTCGTGGTGGGGCTGCGGTGATGCAACTCGTGACAGGAGCCCTCCCGTTAGCGCCCCCGCCTCCCGCTTGCCCCCCGCCCTCCCCCTTGGCTAAGCTCCCGGCGGTCTGCCGGCCTTTCTCCCCCCAGACCGAGGAGCCCTGATGCCGATGCGTGCCTTCCGCCTCTGTATATGTCCTCTCCTGTGTTTCTTGCTCCTGGCGGCTCCGGTCCTGGCGGCGAAGCCGTCTCTGGTAAAGAGGGAGCCTCCGGAGGCGGCCAGGCCGGGGGGGCTCGAGGAGCCTCCGGAGCTCAAGCCCATCAAATTCCGCCTGCTTGGGCCCGCCTGGGGTGGACGGGTGGCCCGCGTCACCGGCGTGCCGGGTGATTCCAACGTCTACTACGCGGCCACGGCCTCGGGCGGCATCTGGAAGTCGGTCGACGGCGGCTCGTCCTTCAACCCGGTGTTCGACGATCAGCCGGTCTCTTCCATGGGCTCGGTCGCCGTGGCCCCGTCCGATCCCAACGTCGTCTATGTGGGCTCGGGGGAGGCCAACATCCGCGGCAACGCCGGGGCCGGCAACGGCATCTACAAGTCGCTGGACGCGGGCAAGAGCTGGACGCACGTCTGGAAGCAGGAGGGGCAGATCGGCCAACTGATCGTTCACCCGAAGAACGCGGACGTCGCCTTCGCCGCCGTGTTCGGGCGCGCTTTCGGACCCAATCCCGAGCGCGGCGTCTACCGCACGCGGGACGGCGGCAAGACGTGGCAGCAGGTGCTCAAGAAGGACGAAAACACGGGCGCCTCGGCGGTGGCGTTCGATCCCTCCAATCCCCATATCGTCTTCGCCGGCCTCTGGCAGGCGCGCCGGTTCCCGTGGGACATGACGAGCGGCGGCCCCGGCTCGGGCCTCTATGTTTCCCGCGACGGCGGCGACACCTGGAAGCAGCTCACGGGCTCGGGTCTGCCAGAGGGGATCTGGGGCAAGGTGGGCTTGGCGGTGGCCCCGTCCGAACCGCATCGGGTGTACGCCCTGATCGAGGCGGAGAAGGGCGGGCTCTACCGCTCGGACGATGGCGGCGAGAATTGGACGCTCGCCTCGGGCAGCCATGAGCTGCGGCAGCGCTTCTGGTACTACGGGACGCTCGCCGTCTCGCCGGCCAATCCGGACGAGGTCTGGGTGCCCCAGGTGCCGATGCTGAAGAGCATCGACGGCGGCAAGACCTTCGAGCACGCCGGAGGCCTGCCGCATGGCGACAATCACGATGTCTGGTTCGATCCCCTGAACGCCCGGCGGATGATCGCCTGCGACGACGGCGGAGTCTACATCTCCACCAACGGCGGCCAGAGCTGGATCGCGCCGGCGCTGCCCATCGGCCAGTTCTACCATGTGTCCGCGGACAACCGGGTGCCGTTCCACGTCGCCGGAGCCCTCCAGGACATCGGTACCGCCCAGGGGCCGAGCGACTCGCTCGTGACCCGCGGCATCCGCAATACGGACTGGCACGGCGTGGGCGGCGGCGAGGCCGGCTGGGTCGTCTCCGATCCGGCGGACCCGAACATCGTCTACGCCGGCGAGTACCTGGGCTATCTCTCCCGCTACGACGACCGCACGGGCGAAGCGCGCAACGTCAGCCCCTGGCCGGAGAACCCTTCGGGCCACGGCGGCGAGGACATGCGCTACCGCTTCCAGTGGACGGCCCCCATCGCCGTCTCGCCGCACGACCCGAAAGTCATCTATTACGGCGCCAACGTCATCTTCCGCACCGCCGACGGCGGCCAGAGGTGGACGATTATCAGCCCGGATCTCACCCGCAACGACAAGTCCAAGCAGAAGTGGGCCGGCGGCCCCATCACCGGCGACAACACGGGCGTCGAGACCTATGACACGGTCTTCGTCATCGCCGAGTCGCCGGTGCGGAAGGACCTCCTCTGGGCGGGGACCGACGACGGCCTGGTGCACGTCAGCGAGGACGGCGGCAAGAATTGGCGCAACGTCACCGCCGCCGTGCCCGGCCTGCCGGAGTGGGGGACGGTATCGATGATCGAGCCCTCGCACTTCGACGCCGGCACCGCCTGGCTGGCGGTGGACGCCCACCGCCTGAACGATCCGCGCCCCTACCTCTGGAAGACCACCGACCTCGGACGCACCTGGAAGCGGCTGGACGGCGCCCTGCCGCGCGACACGTATCTCCACTCCGTGCGCGAGGACCCCACGCGCCGCGGCCTGCTGTACCTCGGCACCGAGCACGGCCTGGCCTTTTCCCGCGATGAGGGTGCCACCTGGCACGCTCTCAAGCTCAATTTTCCCACCGTCGCCGTGCATGACCTGGTGGTCAAGGACGACAAGCTGGTGCTGGCCACCCACGGCCGATCGATGTGGATCTTCGACGACCTGACGGTGTTGCGCAATCCGGTGCCGTCGCCCGCCCCGGCCTCGGGCCTCTATCTCTACCCGGTGCCGGACGCCGTGCGCTGGGAGGTCCGTGCCGGCGAGGCCGACCGCTGGAGCGCTCCGGGCCCGGCGCGCGGCGCCCGCATCTACTACTGGCTCGCCAAGGAGCCCAAGGGGGACGTCACCCTCCAGGTGCTGGACGCCGCCGGCACGGTGGTGGCGAACCTCTCCAGCAAGCCCAAGGAGCCCACCGGCAGCAGCGAGTACGTCAAGGAGGAGAAGGAGCAGCTCACCGAGCTCGCCCTGCCCAAGGCGGCCGGCATTCAGCGGGGGACGTGGAACCTCGCCTGGGACGGCGCCGAGATGATCCCCAAAGGTGTTCTCGACTCCGGCTATCCGGGCGTCGGGCCGGAGGCGGTGCCGGGGAATTACAAGGTGCGACTGACGGTGGACGGCCAGACGGTGTCGGCGCCCCTGGTCCTGCGGCCCGATCCCCGGGTCAGGGCCTCCCAGGCCGATCTGGAGGCGCAGCTTCACTTCGCGCTCCAGGTCCGCGACGCCATCACCCGCCTGACGCGCGACGTGGTGCGGCTGCAAACCGTCCGCCACCAGCTCGCCGGACGCAATGATCTGCTGGCGAAAGACGAGCGGGCCAGGCCGCTGATCGACTCCTCGAAGGCGCTGCTGGCGAAGCTCGAAGATCTGGAGGCGCGGATTCACAACCCCAGGGCCGAGATCGCTTACGACGTCCTGGCGCAGAAGGGGGGCTCCAAGCTCTACTCGCGCATGGCACCCTTCCTCGGCTGGGTGATCGGCGGCAACGGCGCGCCCACGCAAGGAGTCCGGGACGTCTTCGCCGAGCAGACGAAGGAGCTGGTGGGTTATGAGGTGGAGCTCGACGGTCTGCTGAGCCAGGACCTGGCGGCGCTCAACGACTCGGCCGGCAAGCTCGGCCTGCCGGGGATCTACGTGCCGGCCCGGGAGGAAGCGGCGAGGTAGCGTATAATCCCCCGACTCATGCCCTGAGATTTGCCTCAAGGAGAAGCTGGATGTTCAGAACTGTGCTCAATTGCCTGCTCGTCACCGCGCTCGGTGCCGGCGCCTCATTCGCCGGTACCCTGGATGCCATCAGCCTGCCGGTGATCACCGCCGGGAACATGTTCCACGGCGGCGAGACGCTCTCCCTGGACGGCTTGCACGCCGTGCAGTCGGCGGCGACCGACCTGGCCTTCGTCAATCTGTCGCGGACGGCCAACCGCTGCACCCTCGCCCTGTCGACCTCCGACGGCGCGGACTTCGCTCCCAGGATCGTGCTGACGCTGGGGCCGCTCGAAAAGCGCCCGTTCGTCGACGTCTTCGAGGGCCGGAGCGACGCCTACCACGCGACCGACGTGCATGCGTCGGTCTCCTGCGACCATGACTTCTTCGCCTACGCCCTGGTGAACGACGGCGCCGGCCACCGGCTCGACGTCATCAACCCGGTGCAGGAGGTGAACACCCCCCTGGCGGCGGCGGACACAGTTCCGGAGTGCCCCCTGCATGCGCAGTGCTTCGACGCCCCCGGCACCGTGCACATCCCCCAGCCGCCGCCGGGCTCGCCCTGGGGACGCGTGACGTTCCCCGCTCCGGCCAGCGTCTCCAGGCGGCTTCGCCTGACGATGGACGTCACGGTCGCCGACTGGTACAAGCCCGCGCCCTTCGGCAAGCACCTCATCTACTGGTTCGTGATCGACAAGAACATCGACATGCCGGGTCTCCTCTACTTCCTCGGACCCAACAAGAACGAGGCGTTCGCCCGCCACGGCGTCGGCCTCAAGCACCCTCAGAAGCTGAAGATCATCAAGCCGTTCGTCGCCGAGGTCGGCCACACGTACCACATCGACAACGACTACGACATGGCGGGCCGCAACTACAACATCACCATCACCGACGTGGCGACGGGAGAGGTCAAGGTCGTCCTGCACAGCCGGCCGAACGTGACCTTCTACAACATCAAGAACAACGCCCACTTCCTCGTCGACATGGGCTTCTTCCCGGACAAGGTGCCGGGCGAGGTTCCGTCCTACGGCTGGAGATATGCCAACGTGCACGTCGAGGCGTACAAGTAGCCTCTACAGCGGCGCGATGAGGGCCGTCTCGTTCGGCTCCGGCTGGAAGACCGAGACGGCCACCACTCCCGGGCCGGCGTGGGTTCCCACCACGGGACCCACCTCGGCCTGAATCAGCTCCGAAATCTGGAAGGTGTCGCGCAGCAGCCGGTCCAGGCGGTCGGCCCAGGCGGGGGCGTTGCCGTGGGAGACGCCGGCCACGATGGGCTGCTTGGGGTTCAGGCGGGTTTTCAGGATCTCCAGGATGCGGGGATGCGTGGCCCGGCCGCCGCGCACCTTGTCCACGGCCGTGATCTCGCCGCCCACCACGCCGAGGATGGGCTTGATCCCCAGCAGGCCGCCGAGCATGGCCTGGGCGCGGCCGATGCGGCCGCCGCGCGCCAGGTACTCCAGGGTGTCCACCACGAACAGAGTGTGAACGCGGGGCGCCATGGCCAGCAGCCGGCGGCGGATCTCCACCGCGGTCTCGTTGCGTGCCGCCATACGGGCCGCGAAGAGGGCGAGGAGGCCGAGGCCGAGGCTCACCTGGGTGGAGTCCACCACCGAGATGGCCGGCGGCTGGCCGGCCGCGCTGTCGCGGCCGGAGAGGGCGGTCGCGGCCCCGGCGGTCGCGTGCTCCACGGTCTTCGAGAGGCGCGCCGAGAGATGGATGGAGATCACGTCGTGCCCCTGCGCCAGCCACTCGCCATACCGGCGGGCGAAGTCGTCGGCGAAAGGCGGATTGGAGCTCGGATGCGCCTTCGTCCGCGCCAGCAGGGCGTAGAACTGCCCGGGCTGGAGGTCCACGCGGTCGCGGAAGGTCGTGCCGTCGAGCTCCACCGTCAGGGGGATGACGGCGATGCCGTGGGCTGCCGCGAGATCGGGCGGCAGATCGGACGTGGAATCGGTGACGATCATCACCCCGGGCTCGCGGCGCAGCAGCAGGCCCCGCTCTTCCAGGCGCAGCACCTCCTGCACGATCTCGCCGTCGCGGTCCGGCAGGCCGTCGAGGATCTGCCGCAGGGTGGCACCCCGCTGAGCGGCTCCCACGATGCGCTGCTGGAGCGGGGTGAACGGGGTGGAGAAGAAGGCGGGACCGATCTCCACTTCGAGGTGGAGGCGCGGGTCGGGAAACTCTCCCAGCGAATCCTCGATGGCGGCGAGCACCAGGGAATCCAGGCCGTCCTCGATCTCCCGGCGCGCGGGGAAGTCGCCGGGCACGAAGCGTATCGGCCCCTCGTGCAGGCGGCCGAGGCGGCAGAAGGCCTTGATGCCCCGCACCGGGCCCGCCGAAGCCGCCGCCACCTGTCCCTGCTGAAGCAGGAGCGAGCCGCTCCGCAGGTCGAGGCGGCCGGAGGCCTTCGCCGTGGCGAGGCCGCGCAGCAGCTCGATCAAGGGCGTCTGCGCCAGGTCGCCCACCAGGGACGCCAGGCGCGCGTCCGGCTCCAGGCCGAGCTCGCGGCCGAGCAGCACCATGAGCAGCCGGCGTGCCACCTCGGGCAGATCGAAACCGCCGACCGCCAGGAAGGAAACCTCGTCGGGGAGCGCCTCCTCGCCGGATGGGTGAGGCCCCATCACCACCACCGTGCGCCGGCGAGATCCTCCGGAGCTGCCGGAGGCGAGGAGGGCATCGAGGTCGACGCCGGCCGCCAGGGCCTCCAGGGAGGTGACGATGACCGCCTGATCCAGCCCTTCGGCGAAGCGCAGGGCGCGGGCCGCGTCGCCCACTGGCACCACCTCGTAGCCCTCCGCCGCGAGGCGCGCCCCGAGGTCGCGCAGGCGATCGGCCTGGGGATCGACGAAGAGCACCGCGGGACGTGTGGACAAGGCGCTACGACCTCGCGTCCGGAGGGTGGAGGAGCCGCAGCAGGCCCAGCAGGCTGTGGGGCTCGTGGGGAGTGGTGCGCCAGTGGGTGCCGCGGCCGGCGAGTGTGACCGCCGGTTGCTGCGCCGCCTCGGTGCCCGCCACCAGCACGCCACCGGCGCCCCGGGGGCCGCTCGTCTCCAGCCGCTGCACCACGCTGCCGACCATCTCCAGGCTGTCGGTGCCGCGGATCCAGACCAGCAGCCCGGCGCAGCCGGGAACGATGGTGTTGAGCTGCGGCTGTGCCGCGCCGGTGATTAACAGGACGTGGAGCGAGAGCTTGCCGCGCCGTCCCGGGAAGGAGACGCTGCCCGCCTTGCGCAGCTCCACCTGCTCGACCAGCTTGCGCATCCCCTCGTTGCGGCGGAACCCGGGAGCCTCCTCGATGAGCTTGCGCAGAGCCGGCCAGACTTCCGGCTCCACCAGCAGCAGGTAGGGGAGAGCCGTCGCCGGCAGGCCGGCCTTGGTGGCCGCGTCGATGAGATCCTCGACCGCGATCTCCAGCAGCAGGACGGTGGAGATCTCGCGGGTGTTCTGGATCTCCGAGTCCTCCTCGCCGGTCTGCGGCGAGACGGCCCCCGCCTCGACCAGCAGCGCCAGCGCCAGGCGCGTCGAGGGAGGCGCCTCGGTCTCGTCGGCGATCAGGTCGAACAAGCGCAACCCCGGCTGCTGGAGGATCCGCTCGAAAACCCGCCGCACCGGCAGATCCTGAAAGTCGTGCTCGACCGACGGCAGGCTCGGAGTCAGGGACTGAAGGGGCTGCCCGGTGGCGGGGATCAGGTGGCGGCGCTTGGCGATCTCGTCCTTGAGCCACGCCGCCTGCATGAGCAGCTCCTGCAGGGGGAACGGAGCCTCCTCGGCCTCGGGGAGCGGCTCGGGATCGAAGCGGAATCCCCCTTCTTCGAGCGACAGCAGGGCGAGTAGGGCCTCCTCGCCGCGCAGACCCTGCCAGCGGGCGCCGGTGGCCTGTCCGTCGCGCAGCTCGAGAGTTCCCGAGCCGCCCATGGCCTTCACCCGCAGGATGCCGGTCTTTCGTACCTGTTCCAGATATTGCAGGAGCGCCCAGAGAGGGTGGTTGGCGAGATCTCCCTGCAAGACCTGAAGGACGGCCGTGCGATTGGCGAGGAGGCGGTAGAGCCGTAGCAGCAGCTCCTCGAGGTCGCAGGGCCGGGTGAGCACGTCGTCGGCGCCGTTGCGCAGAGCGGTCACCGAGTCGGCGGCGCCGGTCAGCACCAGAATGGGCAGCGAGCGGGTCGCCGGCATCCCCTTCAGGCCCTCGATCACCTCCAGCCCCGCGCCCGCCGACGTGCCGAGCACCACGAGGTCGACCTGCTGCTCCTGGGCCACGGCGACCGCGCGTGCCCCCTCGCTCAGACGGCGCACCTCATGACCGGCCACGTGCAGCCGGTCCGCCAGCACCGCCGCGAAGACGGAATCGCTCTCGATCACCAGGACTTTGGCCACGGTACCTCGCCTCCGGGTTGGACGGACGACGGGACCATTCTATGCGCTGGCGGCAGTGGCGGGCAGATTTTCGAGGCGGCGCAGCCAATCGTCGAAGTGCCGGCACCGCTTCCGGATGGCTTCGAGGCCGATCCGGGAGGCGACGACGGGGCCGTGCAGGCGCTTCTGAAAGGTTGGTACAGCCTGGCGAATGCGCGCCGAGGGATGGGTCTCCGGCCCGTCATTGACCTCTTCGGGCGAACCAAATCTCGCGACCTCAGCGATCAGCCGTGCCGCGCCGGGTTTCCCTGGAGAGGCCTTCTCGATTTCCTCGGGAGCGACGAGGAGCAGGGCCTCGAACTCGTGAAGAGAAAGATAAGGGAGGAACATCCGGTGGCCAATGTCTTCACGGAAGGCTTCTTCCAGATGAGTGACGCGCTCGTAGCAGGATCTCTCGCGTGGCTGGCTGGCAAGCCCGGGGAAGTCGGTCGGCAGCCCATAGTAGTCCATCATCGTGGTCACGCCTGCCGCTCCGGTATCGTTCAGGAGGTTCCATACCTCGCGGCGGACCTGCGGATAGCTGGTGACTCCGCCCTTGAACTTCTCGCCGGATTTGATTCGCTTCGTGGAGATCAGGATGGCTCGGATGAAGATCTCCGCCGTCAGGAGGTGAGGACCAAGGATGTCGCGGACGAAGGTCTCCTCCGTCTGGCCCTCGACCAGGATGAGAACTCGCTTCACGACTGAGGCCGACCTCCGAGCACGTTCTTTTCCCAGAGCTCGCCCAGCGAATAGCCATCCAGCCAGCTTTCCAGGTCGGCGCTGGAGGGCCGGCGAAAGATCGATTCTCCCCCTTCGCGATCGACCACAATGACGTCCTCGGGTGAAAGCTGGTTGACCAGAGTAACCGACTGAGTGGAGACGATGACCTGCGTCCGCTCTGCCGCGGCGCGCAGGAGGTCGGCCAGGACGGCGATGGCGTAGGGATGGAGGCCGAGCTCCGGCTCATCGATCAGAATCGTCGGCGGGGGTGCCGGCTGCAGCAAAAGAGTCGCGAGACAGACGAATCGTAGAGTGCCGTCCGACAAGGCGTTGGCGTCGAAGTAGTTATCCGCCCCCTTCTCACGCCATTCGAGACGGATCTTATTCGGATTCAAGCGGTCGGGGCGGAGATCGAAGGCGCCGAAGAACGGCGCTACGAGGCGGATGGTCTCCTCAATGTTGCGGAACGTGCCTTGATCGGTCTCCCGGAGTCGATACAAGAAGGCCGGAAGGTTTCCGGCGTCGGTCCTGAGCGTCACGTTGTCGGCGAGATCTGAAATCTGCTTGACCCGGGCTGAGGAGCTCGTATCGTGAAAATGATAGGTCGTCCAGGAGATGGCCTCTCCAATCCGGAGAATGCGAGTCTCGCGGTGTCCCGAAGCCTCACGGGCCTGCCCCTGTGGACCTGAGAAGCGCTCTTCTTTGAAGACGAGGGAACTATCTTCTGTCGGAACCAGCTTGCAAAGATAATCGCTGGCTCCGAAATCAATATGGAGGAGAATCTCCTCCGTCGCCTTGCTCCCGAAATGAAGCAGCCGGTCGACGCCGCCGGAGCGGGCCACGAAAAGCTGAAGATTCCCGGCGGTGATCTCGTGAAGCAGCCGGAAAACTTGAATGAAGTTCGACTTGCCGGCCCCGTTGGCACCGATCAGGACGTTGAGGGCTCGCAAGTCCAGGGTTTGGTCCCGGATCGATTTGAAGCCGGCTATCTGAATTCGGTCGAGGCGGTGCATGCGGCGGCGAGTCTAGCACCGGCCGAGGATGGGCGCTCTCACAATCCGATCCGGTGCAGCATCTCCCGATATCGAGGGTCCGAGCGGACGCCTTCGTAGTCGACGTCGGTCTTCAGGAAGGAGAGGCTCTGGTCGCGCTCGGCGAGGGCCCTTTGGAGGAGGACGAAGCCGAGGTCGGTCTCGCCCAGGACGAAGTGGAGCTTGGCGAGGAGGGTGGGCGCGACGTACTCGTGGGCGGAGCGCTGCTCGAGGTCCGCGAGGACGCTCCGGGCTTCCACGGTCTTGCCCCAGCGGGCCAGGTTCTTCCCCGTGGCGCCGAGGATGAAGACGTTCTTCTTGTCCAGCGCCTGGGCTTTTCGCAGCTCGGCGTCCGCTTCGGCATAGTGGCCCTTGTGGCTCTGCGACTCGCCGGCCAGCAGGTGGTAGAGCCAGAAGTCCTGGATCTCCAGCGCGGCCTTCGCCACCTCCAGGGCGCGGTCGTAGTCGCCCGCCCAGTAGTAGGCCGTCCCTTCGAGGAAGCTGACGATGGGCGACAGGGGATCGAGCACCCGGGCGCGCCGCGCCATGTCGATCGATTCCTTGTGCCGGCCGACGGCGATCAGGTACCGGGTGTACTTGGAGCACGCGTCGCCGCTGCTGGGGTTGAGCTCCAGGGCGCGCTGGAACTCGTGGTTCGATTCGTCCCAGCGCCAGTCCTGCATCAGCACCATGGCGAGAGCGGTATGGGCCTCGGGCAGGGTGTCGTCGAGCTTGACGGCCTTGCGGGCCGCCTCCTCGGCTTTGGGGATTGTCTGGGACGGGGGGAAGACGGCGTAACCGAAGGAGCCCAGGCTGTAGTAGCACTCGGCCCGCGCCGCCCAGGCCAGGGCGTAGCTAGGGTTCCCCGCCAGGGCATGGTCGAGCTCCTGGAGAGCCTGTTGCAGCGATTCGGAGGTGCGCTTGTTGATCAGGTAGCGGGCCTTCAGATAGCTCTCGTACACGGTGCCGTCGACCTCCTGAACCTTCGCCAGCCGCGAGCGGTCCGTCGAGCTGATTCCGCCCCGGGTGTTGCGGGCCACCGCCTCGGCCGCCTGCCGCTGGAAGAAGAAGATGTCGCTCAAGGTCCCCTGGAAGGTGTCGCCCCAGCGGACGGTGCCGGTCGTGGGCTCGATGAGCTGCACGACCATCATCACCTGCTGGCCGGTGCGCTGGACCGAGCCTTCCACCACCCAGGCGACCCCCAGCTCCCGGGCGATCTCGGCCAGCGGCTTGGTCGTCGCCCGATAGCGCATCACGGAGTCGCGGGAGGTCACGCGCAGGCCGCCGATCCGCGCCAGGTTGGCGATCACGACCTCCGTGGTGCCGTCGGAGAAATAATCCTGCGCGCTGTCCCCGGAGAGGTTGCGCAGGGGTAGCACGGCGATGGCGACGTTCGCCGGCGGCAGGTCCCCCATCACCGTCCTGCCTGGCGGGAACCCTGGGAACCTTGGAGACCATCGCCACCATGCCGCGACCCCGAGGAGCACGAGGGTCAGGACCGCGGCGGTGACCAGAACGACGCGGCGCCGGGTGCCGGGCGGCCTCGCTGGCGACGAGGTAGTGAAGGCGGTCCCGATCACGGTGGTCGGCGGCGGTGGCAGCTCCGGGACGGCCGCGAAGGCCAGGCCGCTGGAGAGCCGCCGGCGCTGGATCTCCAGCAGGTCGTTGCGCAGCTCCCGCGCCGAGGCGTAGCGGCGGGAGGGCTCCTTCTCCAGGCAGCGCCGCACCACCTGGTCCACGTCCGCCGGCACGGCGGCGAGCCTCTCCAGCGCGGGGGCCGGCTGTTGCAGGATGGCGGCGGCGAGCGTCGCGTGCCCGTCGCCGTGGAAGGGGCGCACGCCGGTGAGCATCTCGAAGAGGATGACGCCGAGCGAGAAGACGTCGGAGCGCGCGTCCACGGGAAGCCCGAGCACCTGCTGGGGCGACATGTAGGGCAGGGTCCCCAGGACGCGCCCCTCGGCCGTCAGGTCCGGGCGGAAGGCCTTGCCGTCGACGACGGTCTCGGCTTCGCCCTTCGAGATGCCGAAATCGAGCACCTTGACGACGCCGTCGTCCCGCACCATGACGTTCGACGGCTTGAGGTCGCGATGGACGATGCCGGCGGCGTGGGCCTGGGCCACGCCGTCGATCATGGGAATGGCCAGCTCCAGCGTGCGGTCGAGCGACAGGCCGCGCGGCGGGATGATCTCCAGCAGCGTGCGCCCCTGCACCCACTCCATGACGATGAAGGGCTGGCCGTCGGCCTCCTCGACGGAGTGGACGGTGACGACGTTGGGGTGGTTCAGCGCCGCGAGCGAGCGCGATTCGCGGTCGAAGCGCCGCCGGCGCAGCTCGTCCGCCACCAACTCGGGGGGCAGGAGCTTGAGCGCGACCCGTCGATCGAGCTTCAGGTCGCGGGCGAGGTAGACCGTACCCATGGCACCGCTGCCGAGCTCTTCGAGGATTTCGTAGTGCTTGAGGATCGTCCCAACCATGCGGGGGGCGCGCCAGCCAAGAAAGGGGGGTCGCGGCGGAGATCTTACCGGCGGAAGGCCGGGGCCGCAATGCCGGCTCGATTGTCTGGAGATTGTCTGGACGGCACGGCGGCTTGGTGGTAGCTTGCCTCCTGACACCGCAACGCCTTTGATCTCATGAAGGGGAGGATCTTCCATGTCTCGTTCCGGCGAAGGATCGGGCCCCGAGCCCGGCTCCGACTTGCAGCAGGCGTTCGATCGGGCGGCCGGCGACCTCGGCCTCAGCTTCGAACCCATGTTCCCGGGCACCGACGACACCGTCACCATCGGCATGGCCGTCGCCGCCTTCTCGCGCACCGTCGACGTCAAGGTCGCCACCACGGCGCCCCCCGTCGATTCGACGGACGACGAGGCCATCACGGCCCTGCTCCACGGCTATGAGTCCCTCGACCCCACGATCTTCAAAGCCCAATGGCGTGACTACGCCACCGATCCCCACATGGGCGTGGGCCTCTCCTGGGTGGGGCTGGTCAACGAGCACGCCGTCGACCACTGGCTGGAGACCAAGGCCCTGGCGGACGCCATGGTCGCCTTTCCTCCCCACTCGCCGCGGAAGCTTCAGCTCAACGACATGCGCATCATGTACATCGGTCATACCCGGGCCGTGGCCACCTATCAGGTGGAGGAGGACTACACGAACGGCCGCACCACGATGGGCAACCATTCGTGCATCCTGTTCCGGGTCCAGGGGATTGGCTGGCGCATCGCGGTGGCCACCAAGGGCGGGGTGGCGGAGGCGTTCGGCGAAGGCCGGTGACGTCGCCGGAGGAAACCGTCAAGCGGTTCCGGCAGGGCACCCACCGCGTGCGTCCGCCGGAGGAGACCTGGGAGCGCCTGCGCGTTCACCTGCCGGCGGCAGGCATCACCCGGGTGGCCGAGGTCACGGCTCTGGACGTCCTCGGTGTGCCGGTCTATCAGGCCGTGCGCCCCGCCAGCCGCAACCTCGCCGTCTCCCAGGGGAAGGGCGCCACGGAAGCCGCCGCCCGGGTCAGCGCCGTGATGGAGGCTTTCGAGCTTTGGCACGCCGAGGATCTGAGCCCCATCTCCCAGGTTGACGTGACGGTGGGGGAGATGCGCGACGCTAACGCCATCCCCCTCGCCGCCCTGCGCTGGGCGAGCGGCATTCGGGTGCCGCGGGGTATTCCGCTGGCCTGGGTGCGCGCCGCGTCCTGTAACGGGGAGCGCCATGGCTGGCTGCCGCGGATCATGCTGGAGCTGGACTTCCGCATGCGCCTGGAGCTGGCGCCCCGCCTCTTCGAGCTGACGTCGAACGGCCTGGCCTCGGGCAACTGCCTGGAGGAGGCCCTTCTGCATGGCCTCTGCGAGCTGATCGAGCGGCACGCCCTGTTCCTCGCCCGCGAGGAGCCGCGCCGGCGGGTCGCGTTGATCCCGGAGTCGATCGAGGATCCCTGGATGCGCGGCGTCCTGACCCGCATCCGCGAGGCCGGCATGAAGCTCGCCCTGTGGGACGTCACCTGGGAGGCCGGCGTGCCGGTGGTGGTCGCCGATCTCGCCGGCGCGGACTTCCCCCACGTCTGGCGCGGCTCGGGCTGCCATCCCGATCCGGCCGTCGCCCTCTCCCGCGCCCTCACCGAGGCGATCCAGTCCCGCCTCACCTACATCTCCGGCGCCCGGGACGACCTGCCGGCACTGCCCTCGTCGCCCACGGCCCTCCAGGTGTTCGACGCCTTCGCCGAGCCGAAGGGAGAACGGGCCCTCTCCGCCTTGACGGACCTTTCCGGCCCCAGCGTGGCAATCGATCTGGCCAAAGTGGTGGAGCGCCTCGCCGCCCTGGACCTGCCGGCCTTCTACGTTGACCTCACGAGCCCGAAGCTCGACGTACCCGTGGCCTTTTCCTTCGTGCCGGGCCTGCGGGAGATCCCCCATGGGTGATCGCGGACGGGTCATCGTCTTCGCAGGTCCCACGCTCCCCAGACATCCGGACGCCATCTGGCAATCGCTGCTCGCGGCCTGCGACCTTCGGCCGCCGGCCCAGCGGGGCGACGTGCTCAGCGCGCTGGTCGATCGGCCCGATGCGCTCGTCCTCATCGACGGCTACTACTACTCTGTGCCGGCGGTCACTCACAAGGAGCTGCTGTACGCGTTGGACTCAAGCGTGCGCGTGTTCGGCGCGGCGAGCCTGGGAGCGCTGCGGGCGGCCGAGATGGCTCCGTTGGGGATGACCGGCGTGGGGCGGGTTTACGAGTGGTATCGCTCGGGCGCGATCGACGGCGACGATGAGGTGGCCATCCTCCATGCGGCGGCCGAGCAGGGCTACCGGGGCCTCACCGTGGCCCTGGTCGAGCTGCGTCATGCCCTGGAATCGCCGGACTTCGACCGCGAGGCCGCCGCGGCGCTCGTGGCCCGGGTCAAGGCGCTCCCGTTCTCGCAACGGCACCCCGACGTCATCGCGGATCTGGCCCGCCGAGAGTTGGGTGGACAGGCCACCGAGGCTCTGCTGCGCCGGCTGGCGGAGCACAGCGTCAAGCAGGAGGACGCCCGGCTGGCGATTGAGGTGGCGCTGAGGCCGGAAGAAGCGCCGATACTGCGGCGCCGGGACAGCGGCGGCTTCCTCATGTTCTACAAGGAGATCTACCTTCCCGTCCACAGTGCCTGGCGAATCGCGCAGACGGTTCATCCGTGGGCGGCCGGCTTCGTCCGCGACTGCCGGGTGCGGTCCCTGCTCGCGTCGGCGGCCCTGCGGGCCGGGCTCTCGCCGGACTCCGGGCGGCTGAGGAGTCTGGCCGCCGGCCTGGAGCGGCTGCACCGGCGAGCCCTCGGAAGTCTCCTGTTTCCCGAGCCCGAGTACGCGGAAGAGGCCCGGGTGATCGCCCTTGCGCGAGAGGCGAGACGCCGGTTCGGCGGCCGGCGGGGAGCCCTGGAGGATCTCGCGCGCCGGTTCGGGATCGATCCAGACGGTCCCGTGGAAGAGGATCTGCTGGCCCTCACCGCCCATCCGGACCTGACGCCCGGCTGGTGGCTGGCACGGGCCTTCTCCTTCACCCCGGCGCTCGGCGCCGCCCAGGAGGTGGCGGCCCGCGCCGCCGACCTTCACGTCTGTTTCGAGCGCTGGGCCGACGGCGCCCGGGTGGCCCGGGCGGACCTACGGCGGCTGGCGGCCGGCCTGTGGAGCTGCCCGCCGGGCGAGGTGGAGGAGGAAGGGCGACGGCGCGGCCTGTTCGAGACGCCCAATCTGGCCGGCGGCCTGTGGGGCGCCCTGGAGCGGGTGGCCGCCGCCGAGAGTCTGCGCCAGCCTGTCAACACCTACCCCGACGCCCGCGCGGCCCTGCTGGCGATGCCTTTGGCGCCACCATTGGGCCTGCCGCCGCAAATAGCCATAGCCAATCTGAAAGGAGACGAGACGAATGATCGGAGCCTGGGCAGACACCGACGCGATCACAACCGCGACCGCAACGGAGGTTGAGCCTCCCGCCGAGACCCCCGCACCCTCGGAGGAACCGGCGACTCCGGCGGCCCCGCCGGACTCCGGGGGAATCGATCAGCTCGCCTTCCTGGTAGGAGGCACGTGGATCAGCACCTCCGGCAGCAAGAGCATCGTCGAGGAGACCTGCGTCTGGGGCACGGGAAATCAGTCCATCCGTACCACCGTCGTGGTGCGCTCGGGGGGCGAGGTCAGCGGCCAGGGGCACGGCCGTTTCAACTCTTCCCCCACGGACCAGCTCCTGAGCCACAGCGATATCGAGTCGGGAGGAACCGACCAGCGCATGTACGCCCGGCAGGTGCCGATCGCGAAGCCCGTTCAGAACGCCCTCAAGCAGTGGCACTTCGAGGCGGTGTTCCTCACCGACGCCGGAGTGCAGCACCGGCACATGGTTCTCCTGCAGCTCGGCCCGAACGAGATGCGGGTCAACCAGTCCGTGATCCAGGGTGGAAAGCCGTCTCCCCTGGCCTCGGTCACCTACGGACGGAAGCCCTGAGGTACCAGCAAGGAGCGGATCAGGTTGCGGTGCGAGAAGTCCCCGAGGCTGAGCCAGGCGAGGAACCCTTCCCGACCCAGGAGTCGCCGCGCGATCTTTGCCACAGGCAGCCCCTGGTCACGAAGCTGCCGGGCCTTGCCGCCGAGCTCCTCCCACCAGGCGATCTTGCGGGCCAGTCTCTCCTGGGCATTTTCCAGGATGCCCGCGTGATCGCAGATCAGCAGCTCCGGCTCCAGGGCCAGCACCCGGCGCAGGGAGTCGATGTGCTCCCGAGCGCTCTCGATGCGCCGCAGGTAGCGCACCCGTTCGTGGACGTACAGGTCTCCGGAGAAGAGCCAGCGCCGCTCCTCGTCGAACAGGCAGACGTGGCTGAAAGCATGGCCCGGGGTCGGAATGACCCGCAGCCGGTATCCCTCGCCCTCGACGATGGAGCCGAGCGGCTCGGCCCGGAACCGGCGGGGCGAGCGCCACACCGCCCGGCGATAGAGGGGAATCCGCAGCCCCTCGGCCAGGATCGGTACGGCCCCGGCCGGGGCGAGAATCGGGAGCTGCAGCTCCTCCTGAAGTGCCGCCGCGCCGCCCACGTGGTCCTCGTGGTGATGCGTGAGAACCACCCGTCGCACCGGCCCGCCGCGGCACCACGCCACGAGCTCGGCCGCCCGCTGCGGCGGCCCGCTGTCGATCAGCAGATCCGCGAAGGCATAGGCCGACACCTGATACACCGGCCGGCCCAGAAGCGTCGAGGCCATGCGGAGGCGGGTGAGGGGTCCTTGGGTGGTGGGGCGGAACACTGTGGTCACCATCATAACCATCGGATCGCCTGGCGCGGCGTTGCCGGGCCGGGCCGACTCTGGTAAGCCTCCTCTCCACGGCGGCCAACCTCCGGGTAGCCGTCTTGCAAGGCAGCACGCGGGGGAAGGAGGCTAGGGGACATGAAAACCGGCGAACGCGACCTGCTCTGGTACAAGGACGCGGTGATCTACGAGGTCCACGTGCGGGCCTTCTTCGACTCGGACGGCGACGGGCGCGGGGATTTTCAGGGGTTGACGGCGAAGCTCGACTACTTGCGGGAGCTTGGGGTGACGGCCCTCTGGCTTCTGCCGTTCTACCCCTCGCCGTGGCGCGACGACGGCTACGACATCTCCGACTACACGAGCGTACATCCCGCCTACGGATCGCTGGAGGACTTCCAGCTCTTCCTCGGCGAGGCCCACAAGCGGGGCCTCAAGGTCATCACCGAGCTGGTGATCAATCACACCTCGGATCAGCACCCCTGGTTCCAGCGCGCCCGCCTCGCGCCGCCGGGCAGCCCGGAGCGCGACTTCTACGTCTGGAGCGATACGGACTCGAAGTACGCCGGCACGCGCATCATCTTCACCGACACCGAAACCTCGAACTGGACCCGCGACCCGGTGGCGGGCGCCTACTACTGGCACCGCTTCTTCTCCCATCAGCCGGATCTCAACTTCGACAACCCGCTCGTCCAGGAGGAGGTCTTCAAAGCCTTTGACTTCTGGATGGAGATGGGCGTCGACGGAATGCGGCTCGACGCCATCCCCTATCTCTATGAGCGTGAGGGGACGAACAACGAGAACCTTCCCGAGACGCACGCCTTCCTGAAGAAGCTGCGGGCGCACGTCGACGCGAAGTTTCCCGGCTGCATGCTGCTCGGCGAGGCCAACCAGTGGCCGGAGGACTCGATCGCCTACTTCGGCGACCCGGCGACCGGCGGCGACGAGTGCCACATGGCGTTCCACTTCCCGGTGATGCCCCGCATGTTCATGGCCCTGCGCATGGAGGACCGGTACCCGATCGTCGACATCCTCCAGCAGACGCCGCCCATCCCGGAGACGGCGCAGTGGGCCATCTTCCTGCGCAATCACGACGAGCTGACGCTGGAGATGGTCACCGATGAGGAGCGTGACTACATGTACCGCGTCTACGCCGCGGACAAGGACCAGCGGATCAACGTCGGCATCCGCCGCCGGCTGGCGCCGCTCCTCGGCGACGACCGGCGGCGGATCGAGCTGCTCAACGGCCTGCTCTTTTCGCTGCCCGGCACGCCCGTCCTCTACTACGGCGACGAGATCGGCATGGGCGACAACTTCTATCTCGGCGACCGCAACGGCGTGCGTACGCCCATGCAATGGAGCGGGGACAAGAACGCCGGTTTCTCTCGCGCCAACCCGCAGCGGCTCTATCTGCCGGTGATCGTCGACCCGCAGTACCACTACGAGGCGGTGAACGTGGAGACGCAGCAGGCCAATCCCCACTCGCTGCTCTGGTGGATGCGCAGGATCATCGCGCTGCGCAAACGGCACCCGGCGTTCAGCCGCGGCACCATCGAGTTCCTCCAGCCGGAGAACCACCGGGTGCTCGCCTTCGTGCGCCGGCTCGGCGACGAGACCCTCCTGGTGGTCGCCAACCTGTCGCGCTTCGCCCAGCCCGCGGAGCTGGACCTTTCAGGCCTCGCGGGCCTGACGCCGGTCGAGCTGTTCGGCCGCTCGCTTTTCCCGAAGATCGGCACTTCGGGCTGGTGCCTCACGCTCGGCCCCCACGCTTTTCTCTGGTTCTCCCTGGTGCGGGAGCCGGCGCAGCTCGGCCGCGCCCGGCAGATGGCGCCGGCCTCGGCGGAGGCTCCGGCCCCCGTGCCCGTGCTCGCCGTCGCGGGGCCTTGGAGCGACATCCTGGAGGGCGGCGGGCGGCAGGGCCTGGAAGCGGCGCTTCTCGACGTGCTGCCGTCGCGCCGCTGGTTCGGCCGGACGAGATCGCTGCGGGGAGTGGAGATCGTCGAGATCGTCCCGCTGAACGCCACTTCCGTCCTGGCCGTCGTCCGTGCCGACTTCGCGGACGGCGAGGCGGAGACCTGGTCGCTGCCGCTCGCCTTCGCGCCGGCCGTTGGCACCGGAGACGTGGTGGCGCGTCTCGAAGCCGGCTCGCCGGAGGGCCACGGCGTTCTCTTCGACCCCATGGGCGATCCGGCCTTCGGCCGGCTGCTGCTGGCCGCCTTCGAGAGCGGCGAGCGCTTTCGCGCGGCCTTGGGCCAGGCCGAGCTGGTGGCGAAGACCTCGCCCGCCTTCGCCGAGCTGCGGGGGGCGGGCGATCTCGAGCCCGCTCCACTGCGGGTGGAGCAGAGCAACACCTCGGTGCGGTTCGGCGACCGGCTGATCCTCAAGCTCTTCCGCCGGCTGGAGCCGGGGATCAACCCGGACCTGGAGATCGGCCGTTTCCTCACCGAGGAGACCGACTTCCGCCACGTGCCACGTATCGCCGGCTGGATGGAGATCCGCAACCGGCCGGCTGAGCCTGTCGTCGTCGCCATGCTGCAAGAGCTGGTGCCGAACGAGGGGGACGCCTGGGCCTACACCCACGAGGCCCTCGGCCGCTACTTCCTGCGCGTGCTCACGGGCTGGGGCACCGGCGAGCGCGGCGTGGCCGAAGTCCCGGAGGGATCTCTGCTGGAGCTGGCCGAGAGGGCGCCCGGGCCGGAGGTCGCCGAGCGCATCGGCACCTACCTTCCCGCCGCGCGGCTGCTGGGTGAGCGCACCGCCGAGCTGCACATAGCCCTCGCTTCGGGGCGCGGCAAGGACTTTGCGCCCGAGCCCTTCTCGGAGCTGTACCAGCGGTCGCTCTACGACTCGATGCGCACGCTGGCGAAACAGAGTCTGCGGCGTCTCGCCCGCCGTCTGGCCGATCTGCCGGAGACCGACCGCCCCGCAGCCGAGGCTCTCCTCGGTTCCGAGGACGTGGTCGTGGGGCATTTCAAGCGGTTGCTCTCCCACAGGGTCGCCGCGACACGCATTCGTACCCATGGGGACTATCATCTGGGCAGGATTCTTTTCACCGGCCGTGACTTCGCCATCCTCGATTTCGAGGGCGAGCCGTCGCGGTCGCTCTCGGAACGGCGGCTGAAGCGCTCGCCCTTGCGCGACGTTGCCGCTATGCTTCGCTCGTTCCAGTACGCGGCCTTCGCCCGGCTCTTCGAGGAGGCGGCGGCCGGTGTGGTCTCAAGCGAGCTGCTGCCGGAGCTGGAGCGGTGGGCTCTGTACTGGGAGCGGTGGGTGTCCGCGTCGTTCCTGCGGGCCTATCTGGACCGCGCGCGGGGGGCGTCGTTCCTGCCGTCCTCGGCCGGGGAAAGAGCGCTGTTGCTCGACGCCTTCCTGCTGGAGAAGGCGATTCAGGAGCTGGGCTACGAATTGAACAACCGGCCCGCCTGGGTACGGATCCCCCTCCAGGGAGTCCGCCAGATCCTGGGCGCCGGCTGACCCAAGTAGAACGAACCGGGGACGACGTTGCCGACTGAACACGAAGACCTGACGACACTGGCCCGGATGTACGGGATCCAGACCGACTATCACGATGCTCTGGGCCGCTACGTCGTGGCCGGTCCGGATTCCCTCTTCGGTACCCTGCGGGCCTTGCAGGTGCCGGTCGACGGTTTCGCGGACCTTCCCGAAGCGCTCGCGGAACGGCGCCAGGAGCTGACCCGCCGTCTGTTGGAGCCGGTGATCGTGGCCTGGGACGGCCATGTGCCCGGCATCGACCTGCGCCCCGGCGATGTCAGAGGCGTCGCCGGCTCGCTCGCCTATCACCTCGACCTCGAAGGCGGCGAGAAGCGAGCCCAGGTGATGGATCTCGCGAGCCTGCCCGAGGTGCGGCCGGCGCAGGACGGCGACCGGCCCGGCCGGCGGCTGACCTTCTCCGAGAGGCTGCCGCCGGGCTATCACCACCTCACGGTGGAGGTGGAGGGCAGAAGCGCCCGCTCGCTGATCCTCTCGGCGCCGCGCCGCTGCTTCACGGGCGACGGCAAGCCTCTGTGGGGCATTTTCCTTCCCCTCTACGCGCTGCGCACGTCGCGGAGCTGGGGCGCGGGCGACTTCTCGGACCTGGAGACCCTGGCCGAATGGACCGCGAGCCTCGGCGGCGGCCTGGTGGCGACCCTGCCGCTGCTCGCCTCCTTCCTCGACGAGCCGTGCGAGCCCAGTCCCTATGCGCCGGCCTCGCGCTTGTTCTGGAACGAGCTTTATCTCGATCCCCGCCGCCTGCCGGAGTTCGAGGACTGCCTCTCCGCCCGCCGGCTCGTCGAGTCGCCGGAGCTCAAGCGCGAGGTGGAGGCGCTGCGCGCCGGGCCGAGGGTCGACTATCCACGCCTGATGACGCTCAAGCGCCGCGTCCTGGAGGAGCTTGCCAACCGCTTCTTCTCGCGGCCGGGCTCGCGGGAGGAGGAGTTCGCGCAGTTCGTGGCCTCCAAGCCCAATCTCGATACTTACGCCGCCTTCCGCGCCGTGGGCGACCGCCGGGGCGAGTCGTGGCAGATGTGGCCCGAGCGGCTGCGCGAGGGCACCCTCGCCGCCGCCGATTACGACGACGAGGACCATCGCTACTATCTCTGGACGCAGTGGGCCGCCGAGCAGCAGATGAGCGCCATGGCGCGGGAGGCGCGCAAGCGCGGCCCGGGCCTCTACCTCGACCTCCCCCTCGGCTGCCACGGCAGCGCCTTCGACGTCTGGAAGGAGCGCGACCTTTTCGCCCAGGAGGCTTCGGCCGGCGCGCCGCCGGACTCCCTGTTCACCCAGGGGCAGAACTGGGGCTTCCCGCCACTTCAGCCCGAGCGTCTGCGGGAGCGCGGCTACGATCACCTGATCGACTGCCTGCGCCATCACCTGAAGCACGCGGGCATCCTGCGCATCGATCACGTGATGCAGCTCCACCGGCTGTTCTGGATCCCCAAGGGCTTGGAGACCTCGGCCGGCGTCTACGTCACCTATCCGGCGGAGGAGCTCTACGCCGTGCTGGCGATCGAGAGCCACCGCCACCAGGCGATGATCGTGGGCGAGAACCTGGGGACGGTGCCTCCCGAGGTCTATGGCGCCATGGACGAGCACGACGTCCACGGCATGTACGTCGTGCAGTACGAGCTGCAGCCCGGCCAGGGGCTGCGCGAGCCCCCGGCGAAGACCGTGGCCAGCCTCAACACCCACGACATGCCCACCTTCCAGGCCTACTGCCAGGCGAAGGACGCGGACGAGCTGCAGAGCCTCGGTTTCTTCACCCCCGAGCAGGCGCAGGCCGAGCGCGAGCGGCGGGCGGCCATCCGCCGGACCCTGGAGGAGGCCCTGCCGCCGGAGCAGCGCGGGCACGGCGCCGCCACCTACGAGGCCGTCCTGCGCCAGCGCCTGGAGCACCTGGCGGCGAGCCCGGCCCGCGTGGTGCTGGTCAATCTGGAGGACCTCTGGCACGAAGCGGAGCCGCAGAACGTTCCCGGCACCCACACGGAGCGTCCCAACTGGCAGCGCAAGGCGCGTTTCTCCTTCGAGGAGTTCTCGACCCGCGCCGGCGTCGTGGAGCCGCTCCGGCGGATCGACGAGCTGCGCCGGTGGAGGGGCAATTCGTGACCAGCCCCTTGAGCGAGCAGGACCTCTACCTCTTCAACGAAGGCACCCACTTCCGGCTTCACGAGAAGCTGGGAGCCCACGCCGGCGTCGAAGACGGTGAAGACGGGACCTGGTTCGCCGTCTGGGCGCCCAACGCCGATCGCGTCTCGGTGATCGGCGATTGGAACCTCTGGGACAAGCGGGCGAACCTGATGAAGCCCCGGGGAGCCTCCGGTATCTGGGAGGCCTTCGTGCCGGGCGTTTTACCAGGACAATCGCCGGGAGTCCGCTACAAGTACTACATCGTCTCCCGCTACAACGGCTACCACGTCGACAAGGCCGACCCTTTCGCCTTCTACGCCGAAAAGCCGCCCCTGCGCGCCTCGATCGTCTGGAACCTCGACTACGCCTGGCAGGACGCGGACTGGATGGCGACGCGACAGGACAAGCAGTCGCTCGCGGCGCCCATGTCCATCTACGAGCTGCACCTGGGCTCCTGGCGGCGGGTCGCCGAGGAGGGGAACCGCTCGCTCACCTACCGCGAGGCGGCGCCGCTCCTCGTCGAGCACATGAAGCATCTGGGCTTCACCCACGTCGAGCTGATGCCGATCATGGAGCACCCGTTCTACGGCTCCTGGGGCTACCAATCGCTCGGCTATTTCGCGGCGAGCAGCCGCTACGGCACGCCGCAGGACCTCATGTTCCTCATCGACACCCTGCACCAGGCGGGGATCGGGGTCATCCTGGACTGGGTGCCCTCACATTTTCCGGGCGACGAGCACGGCCTGGCGTTCTTCGACGGCACCCACCTCTACGAGCACGCCGACCCGCGAAAAGGTTTCCATCCCGACTGGGCGAGCTACATCTTCAACTACGGCCGCGGCGAGGTGCGCAGCTTCCTCATCAGCAGCGCCGTCTTCTGGCTGGAGCAGTTTCACGCCGACGGCCTGCGGGTGGACGCGGTGGCTTCCATGCTTTATCTCGACTACTCGCGCAAAGAAGGGGAGTGGATTCCCAACGAGCACGGCGGGCGCGAGAACCTGGAGTCCATCGCCTTCCTGCGCTCCTTGAACGACGAGGTCGGCAGGGCGACTCCCAGCGCTGTGATGATCGCCGAGGAGTCCACCGCCTGGCCCCTCGTCTCTCGGCCCACCTGGGTCGGCGGCCTGGGGTTCCACTACAAGTGGGACATGGGCTGGATGCACGACACTCTTTCGTACTTTGGCGAGGACCCGGTCTACCGGCGCTATCACCACAAAGAGATCACCTTCCGCATGGTCTACGCCTTCAATGAGAACTTCATGCTGCCGCTCTCGCACGACGAGGTGGTGCACGGCAAGGGCTCGCTGGTCAACAAGATGTCCGGCGATCTCTGGCGCAAGCTCGCGGGCCTGCGGCTGCTCTACGGCTACATGTGGTCGCAGCCGGGCAAGAAGCTCCTGTTCATGGGCGGCGAGCTGGCCCAGTTCCGGGAGTGGAACCACGACGGAAGCCTCGACTGGCATTTGCTGGAGGACGAAAACCACGCCGGAGTCGAGCGCTGGCTGGCGGATCTCAACCATCTCTACAGCCGGGAGCCCGCGCTGCACGAGCTGGACTGCGATCCCGCCGGCTTCGAGTGGATCGACGGCTTGGACGCCGACAACAGCGTCATCTCCTACCTGCGCAAGGGCAAGAGTCCAGGTGAGCCCCTTCTCGTGGTCCTCAGCTTCACGCCGGTACCGCACGACAACTATCGCATCGGCGTGCCCGCCGCCGGCTGCTGGCGCGAGGTCCTCAACAGCGACGCCATTGAGTACGGCGGCAGCGGCCGTGGGAACCTGGGCTGCGTGGAGTCCGAGGCCATCCCCACGCACGGCCGCGCGCATTCGCTGAGCCTGAGCCTGCCGCCTCTGGGAATGATTTTTCTGCGGCGGGAGGCGCCGCCGGAAGAACCGGAAGAGAAGGACCTCAAGGACAACAAGGACGCCAAGGACGAAGAAGAAGAGATTGTGGAAGATGTCGACGGCTGGTGATTTCTCGTCCTTGAAGTCCTTGAAGTCTCTGCTGTCCTTTTGACCGACCCCATGCCACGCTTTCTCTGTATCCACGGCCACTTCTATCAGCCGCCGCGGGAAAACCCCTGGCTGGAAGCGGTGGAAATCCAGGACTCCGCCTACCCGTATCACGACTGGAACGAACGCATCACCGCGGAGTGCTACGCGCCCAATGCCGCCTCGCGCATCCTCGACGGCGACGGACGCATCGAGCGGATCGTCAACAACTACTCCCGGATCAGCTTCAACTTCGGCCCCACCCTCCTCGCCTGGCTGGAGGAGAAGAAGCCGGAAGTCTACCGGTCCATCCTGGCGGCGGACGCGGAAAGCCGCGAGCAATACTCCGGCCACGGCTCGGCCCTGGCCCAAGGCTACAACCACGTTATTTTTCCCCTCGCCAATCGGCGGGACAAGCAGACGCAGATTCGCTGGGGTCTCGCCGACTTCGAGCGTCGCTTCGGCCGCAAGGCGGAGGGGATGTGGCTGCCGGAGACCGCGGTCGATCTCGAGACCCTGGATTTGATGGCCGAGGAGGGAATCCTCTTCACCATCCTCGAGCCTCACCAGGCGCGGCGCGTCCGCTCCCTTGAGGCGAAGAAGGCCGAGTGGGAGGACGTGAACGGCGGCCGTATCGACACCACGGTCCCCTATGAGGTGGTGCTACCCTCGGGCCGGCGCATCGCCATCTTCTTCTACGACGGCGGTGTTTCTCGGGCCGTGGCTTTCGAAGGGCTGCTCGACAGCGGCGAGCGCTTCGCCGGCCGGCTGATGGCCACGGTCCCCGAGGATTCGGACGATGACCGGCTGATTCACATCGCGACCGACGGCGAAACCTACGGCCACCATCACCGCTACGGCGAGATGGGCCTCTCCTACGCCCTGCATCACATTGAGACGGAAGGCCTCGCACGGCTCACCAACTACGGTGAATACCTCGCGAATCATCCGCCGGAGATGGAGGTGGAGATCGTCGAAAACACCGCCTGGAGCTGCGTTCACGGCGTCGACCGCTGGCGCCGGGACTGCGGCTGCTGCACCGGCGGAAGGCCCGGCTGGAACCAAGCCTGGCGGACGCCGCTGCGTCAGGCGCTGGACTGGCTGCGCGACGAGATCGCCCCCCTTTACGAGGCGGCGGCCGGGGAGCTTTTCCCCGCTCCCTGGGCGGCCCGGGACGCCTATATCGACGTCCTTCTGGACCGCTCGCCGGAGAGCGTGAATTCCTTTCTTTCAGACGCCGGTGGCGGCAATCCCCTGGAGGGGGAGCGCCGCGTCCGCGCTCTGCGCCTGCTGGAAATGCAGCGCCACGCCATGCTCATGTACACGAGCTGCGGCTGGTTTTTCGACGATATCTCGGGCATCGAAACCGTGCAGATCCTGGGCTATGCCGGCCGGGTGGTGCAGCTCGCCGGGCAGCTCTTCGAGCCGGTCGAGGAGAGGTTTCTTGAACGTCTGGAGCTGGCGAAAAGCAACGTTTCCGGAAAAGGCACGGGCCGCGATCTTTACGAGCGGCACGTCCGCCCGGCCATGGTGGACCTGCCTCGGGTGGCAGCACACTTTGCCGTCGCTTCGCTCTTCGAGGACTTTCCGCCGCAGGCGCGGGTCTATTGCTACTCCGTGCGGCGGGAAAACGGCCGCAATTTTCCGCCCGGCCGCCCGGGTCGCGCCGGCCGCCCGCGTCTGGCCATCGGCAAGGTTCACATCGCCTCCGAGGTGACTGGCAAGACCGCCGACCTCGTCTTCGGCGTCCTGCACTTCGGGGATCACAACCTGAACGCCGGAGTCCGCCCGTTCGAAGACGAAGAGGGCTACCAGAGCCTCATCGCCCAGGCGGGCGCCGCCTTCGAGCATGGCGACCTGGCGGACGTCATCCGGCAACTGGACCGCTACTTCATTCACGTCCCCTACTCGCTGAAGTCGCTGTTCCGCGACGACCAGCGCCGGGTGCTCGACCTCATCCTCGCCTCCACGCTGGGCGAGGTGGAAGGCGAGTTCCACGGCGTCTTCGAGAAGCACGCGCCCCTGATGCGCTTCCTGCGCAGCCTCGGAAACCCACTGCCCAAGGCCTTCGCCGCCGCCGCCGAGCTGGTGTTGAGCCTGGACCTCAAGCGCCAGTTGGAGAACCCCGCCGCCGATCCGGAGGAGACGCAGAGCCTGCTGGCCCAGAGAGAGACCTTGGGCGTGGACCTCGACTCCAAGGGGCTCTCCTACGCTCTGGCGCAGGCGTTGGAAACCCTGGCGATCCGCCTGGAATCCTCGCCAGAGAATCCGGACCTGTTGCGAAGAATGACCTCCACCGTGGCCCTCGCCCGCAAACCGCCCTTCAACGTCGATCTCTGGCGCGCCCAGAACGCTTGCTATGAGCTGCGGCGGATCTATCCGATCCAGAAGAAGTTGGCCGAGGCCGGAGATGTCGAGGCGGGGGAGTGGGTGGAGCTGTTCCGGGAGCTGAGCGGGCGGTTGGGGGTGCGGGTGGAGTAGCCCGGCGCTCAGAAGGCGCGGGGGAGCCCGAGGGTCCGCCACCAGCCGCTCCGGCTCGCCCCACAAACCGCTACAATTCAGGAAATGCCCGTCCCCAGCGTCTTCATCTCCTACAGCCACAAAGACGAGGTCTGGAAGGACCGTCTGGTCTCCCACCTCGGCGTCCTTGAAGAGCAGGATCTCCTTCGCACCTGGAACGACCGCAATCTCCGGACGGGCGAGCTGTGGCTCAATGGCATTCAGAGCGAGATCGACGGTGCCCGGGTGGTCGTCCTCCTGGTCTCTGCCAACTCGCTGACCTCGAAGTTCATCCTCCATAAAGAGGTCCCCCGGTTTCTCGAATTGCGGGAGCAGGGAGGCATGACCATCTTCCCGGTGATCGTCAGAGACTGCGCTTGGCAGAAGGTCCCCTGGCTCGCGCAATTCCAACTCCGACCGCGCGACGGCAAACCCTTGGCCCTGCGAGGAATCCGGATTGACTCTGAGCTGAGGTTGATCGCCGAAGAGATCCTGGAGATCATTGCTGGCGGGTCCCCTGTCACTACAACCTCCGGATCGGCCACCTCCTCAACAGGTACCAGCCTCCCATCTCTTCACCAGATCCCCGCCCCGCCCGCCGACTTCACCGGCCGCGCCGAGGATCTTGCCGCGCTGAGATCCGCCCTGGCTGGAGGCGGTGCCGGAGCGATCTTCGGCCTTCGTGGGATGGGCGGTGTCGGCAAGACCACCCTCGCCCTCAAGCTGGTCGAAGAGCTGGCTTCCCTCTACCCCGACGCCCAGCTCTACCTCGATCTCAAAGGAGTGGACCCGCACCCCCTGTCCGCCACACAGGCTATGGCGCACGTGGTCCGGTCCTTCCATCCGGAGGTTCGCCTGCCGGAGAGCGAGGCCGAAATGGCGGGTCTGTACCGGTCGGTCCTCCACGGGAAGCGCGCGCTTCTCCTGATGGACAACGCTCGGGACAAGGCGCAGGTCGAACCCTTGATTTCGCCTGCGGGATCCCTCCTCCTGCTGACCTCCCGCTTCCACTTCACCCTCCCCGGCCTGAGGGTCCGGGATTTGGACGAGTTGCCGGCCGATGACGCCTGCGATCTCCTCTTGCGCATCGCGCCCCGGATCGGCTCCGCAGTGGCCGAGATTGCCCGCTTGTGTGGGCATCTCCCTTTGGCTCTGCGACTGGCTGGCAGCGCACTTGCCGAGAGGCTGAACCTCGCCCCTGCCGACTACGCTCGGCGGCTGAAAGATGGCAAAGAGCGGCTCGATCCCGTAGAGGCGTCCCTAAACCTCAGTTACGAGTTGCTGAGCGCGGTCCAGTGCCGACTCTGGCGCCTGCTGGCGGTCTTCACCGGCACCTTTGATGCGCCCGCGGCGGCAGCGGTCTGGGACTTGGAGGCCGATCCCGCGACCGATGCTCTCGGAGAGCTGGTCCGGAGCAGCCTCGTGGAATGGGAGGGCGAGGACGGACGCTATCGGTTGCACGACCGCGCGCGGAGCTTCGCGGACAGGCGGCTGGAAGGAACAGAGAAGGAGGATGCCCGAAAGCGGCACGCAGAGCACTACCTGGAAGCGCTCCGGGCGGCGAACAATCTCTATAAGAAAGGCGGTGAGGCTGTACTGCAGAGCTTGCGACTGTTCGACACAGAATGGGGCAACGTCCAAGAAGGTCGGGCCTGGGCTGCGAGGCGCTTTTTAGAGCAAGGCGAAGCCGCGAGTCTGTGCGCCGACTATCCGGTCGCAGGAACATTTCTTCTTGAGCTTCGCCAGCACCCGCGGGACCGGATTCGCTGGAGGGAGCTCGCTCTTGACGCAGCCCGACAAGTGAAGGACCGGGATGCCGAAGCAGTCCATCTCGGCAACCTGGGGCTCGCGTACGCGGCCCTCGGCGAACCCCGCCGCGCCATCGAGCTCTACGAACAGTGGCTTGCCATCGCCCGCGAGATCGGCGACCGCCTCAGCGAGGGCCAAGCCCTCGGCGGCCTAGGTAACGCCTACGTGGCCCTCGGTGAACCCCGCCGCGCCATCGAGCTCTACGAGCAGTGGCTTGCCATCGCCCGCGAGATCGGCGACCGTCGCAGCGAGGGCCAAGCCCTCGGCAGCCTGGGTAACGCTTACGCGGACCTCGGCGAACCCCGTCGCGCCATCGAGCTCTACGAGCAGTGGCTTGCCCTCGCCCGCAAGACCGGCGACCGCCATGGTGAGGGTGCCGTCCTCGGCAACATGGGTACGGCTTACGCAGACCTCGGCGAACCCCGCTGCGCCGTTGAGCTCTACGAGCAGCAACTAACTATCGGCCGCGAAATCGGCGATCGCGTCGGTGAAGCCATTGCAAGCTGGAACCTGGGCTTGGCGCTTGAGAAGGAAGGAGAGCTCGTGCGTGCGGCGGCTTTGATGCAGGTTCTAGTAGACTACCGATGCGAGATCGGCCACCCTGATGCCGAGAAAAACGGCGCACGCGTCGCCGCCCTCCGCGCCCGCATCGCCGAACAAAATCCCTGAGTCCTCCACCTCATTCTCGCGATGACCTGCCGCCGTCCTTTTCTTGAGGCCCAACGGGTCGCCCTTCTTTAGCCCAGCCCAACGGGCTGGGTCGTACTACCGCGAGCCCCAACGGGGCGTGATAATCTGCCCCCGACGCGGGGAAGCCGCCCGTTGAGCCTCAAACCATGGGCACTCCTGCCTACCAATGCCACGTTGGATGCACTCAACGGCTCCTTGAACGCTTGTAACGCCATCTTGAGACCTCGCAACGCGATGTTGAGTCCTCACATCGTGTCGTTGAGACCTCGCAACGCGACGTTGTGACCTCACATCGTGATGTTGTGAGCTCGCAATGAGCCGTTGTGAGCTCGCATCGTGACGTTGCGACCTTGCAACGCGACGTTGAGTCCTTACATCGTGATGTTGAGACCTCACATCGCGACGTTGTGACCTTACATCGTGGCGTTGCGACCTCACATCGTGATGTTGCGAGCTCGCATCGTGACATTGCGAGCTCGCAATGAGCCGTTGCAAGCCCACAACGTGCCGTTGTGAGCTCGCAAGGAGACGTTGCAGCCTCACATCGTGACGTTGCGAGCCCACAAGGAGACGTTGCAATCCCACAATGAGCCGTCGTGAGTCCGTGATGAGCCGTTGTAAGCTCGCAGGGAGACGTTGCGGGTCCACGAGGAGACGTTGTAAGTCCGTAATGAGCTGTTGCGAGTCCGTAATGAGGCGCTGCGACTCCACAAGGAGACCTTGCGACTTTCGCGGGTACGCCGCTTGCAGCCTTTTCTGACGTGACCCGCCCGCTCCTCGCCACCTATCGTGTCCAGCTCCGCCCGGACTTCGGCTTCGACGAAGCCGCGGCCCTGGCGGATTACCTCGCCGATCTCGGTGTCAGCCATCTCTACAGCGCGCCTTATCTTCAGGCGGCGCGGGGCAGCGTCCACGGGTATGACGTCGTCGATCCCACCCGTGTCAACGAGGAACTGGGCGGCGAGGAGGGCCATGCCCGCTTCTGCCGGCGGCTGGGCGAGGCGGGGCTCGGGCAGGTGCTCGACATCGTGCCCAATCACATGGCGATCACCGAGCGGGGCAACGTCTGGTGGTGGGACGTGCTGGAGAACGGCCCCTCCTCCCGCTTCGCCGCCTACTTCGATGTCGATTGGGACCCTCCCCAGGCCCGCCTGCGCAACACCGTGCTGCTACCCATCCTGGGCGACCACTATGGGCGCATCCTGGAAGCGGGCGAGCTGAAGGTGGTCCGCAAAGCCGGCAAGTTCGAGGTCCACTATCACGAGCACCGCATGCCGGTCGCTCCGAGCTCGCTCGACACCCTCCTCGTCGAAGCTGCAGCGCAGTGCGGCTCGCCGGACCTCGCCTTCATCGCCGACGCCCTGGGCGGTCTTCCCCTGGCCACCGCCACCGACCGCAAGAGCATCGCCCGCCGGCACCGCGACAAGGAAGTCCTGGCCGGCCAGCTCGCCTTCCTCTGCGAGCATCGCCCGGACGTCGCCTTGGCCGTGGACGCGGTCGTGGCGGCCATCAACGCCGATCCGGACCGTCTCGACGGCCTCCTCCAGAACCAGAACTACCGCCCGGCCTTCTGGCGCACGGCCGGCCGGGAGCTGGATTACCGCCGTTTCTTCGACGTCCACACCCTCGTGGGCCTGCGCATGGAGGACGAGCGAGTCTTCGCTGACACCCACGAGCTGATCCTCCGTTTTCTGGCGGACGGCACGATCGACGGCGTGCGCGTCGATCATCCCGACGGTCTGCGCGATCCCAAGCAGTATTTCGAGCGGCTGCGGGGCGCGGCGCCCAACGCCTGGATCGGCGCCGAGAAGATCCTCGAATCCGGAGAGATCCTGCCGGAGGACTGGCCCGTCGACGGTACGACCGGATACGACTTCATGAACCGTGTCGGCGGCCTGTTTGTCGATCCGTCCGGCAAGGAGCCGCTGACCGATCTCGTCCGCGAGCTGACGGGGGAGGGCACCGAGTGGGTCGAGCTGGTGCGGGAGAAGAAGCTCCTGGTGCTCGCCGAGCTGCTGGCGAGCGACGTCAACCGCCTGGCCGAGGTCTTCCTCCTGGTCTGCGAGCGCCATCGCCGGCACCGCGACTACACCCGCTTCGAGCTGCGGCAGGCCCTCGCCGAGGTGGCGGCCTGCTTCCCGGTCTACCGCACCTATGCCCGGGCCGAGGCCGGGGAGATCGGCGACGAGGACCGCCGGCACGTCGACACCGCCATCGCCGCGGCCAAGGAGCACCGGCCGGACCTCGATCCAGAGCTCCTGGACTTCTTCCGCGGCATCCTCATCCTCGAGATCCGCGGCGAGCCCGAGAGCGAGCTCGTCATGCGCTTTCAGCAGCTCACCTCGCCCACCATGGCCAAGGGAGTGGAGGACACCGCGTTCTACAACTTCCACCGCCTGATCTCGCTCAACGAAGTGGGAGGCAGCCCCGGCGAATTCGGCGTCTCCCCGGAGACCTTCCACCAGGAGTGCCGCGACGCTCAGAAGCGCTGGCCGAGGGCCATGCTCGCCACCTCCACCCACGATACCAAGCGCAGCGAGGACGTGCGCCTGCGCATCAGCCTGCTCTCCGAAGTCCCCGAGACCTGGGCCGAAACCGTCCGCCGCTGGTTCGACCGCAACGCCAGGCACCGCGGCGAACGAGGACCCGACCGCAACGCCGAGTACCTCCTCTACCAGACCCTGATCGGCGCTTGGCCGATCTCTGCCGAGCGCTTGGTCCCCTACATGGAGAAGGCCATCCGCGAGGCGAAGGCCCACACCTCGTGGACTCGGCCAGAGCCCGACTACGAGCAGACCGTGCGGAACTTCGTCGAGGCCCTGTTAGCCGATCCCGAGTTCGTCGCCGAGCTCGAAGCCTTCGTCGCCCCCTTGATCGAGCCGGCCCGCATCCACTCCCTAGCCCAGACGCTGCTCAAGCTCACGGCGCCTGGCATTCCCGACATCTACCAGGGAACGGAGCTCTGGGATCTCTCCCTCGTCGATCCGGACAATCGCCGGCCAGTGGACTACGAGCACCGCCGAGGCCTACTCGCCGAGCTTAAGGGGGCCCTCCCACCCGAAGAGATCCTGAAGCGGATGGAAGACGGCCTGCCCAAGCTCTGGGTCACCCACCAGGGGCTCCAACTCCGGCGGCGTCATCCCCAGGCCTTCGGCCCCGAGAGCACCTACGAGCCGCTCTCCATCGAAGGCGGCCGGTCCTGGCACGCCGTGGGTTTCACGCGCGGTGGAGACGTGGCGGTGGTGGTCCCGCGCCTGGTCATCCGTCTCGGTGGCGATTGGAAGGACACGACCGTGGATCTCCCCCCGGGCTGCTGGCGCAACGAGTTGACGGAGGAGGATGTGGAGGGAGGACGCCGGCCCGTGGCGGATCTCCTGGCCCGGTTCCCCGTGGCGCTACTGGTACGAGGTTGAGAGGAAAGCGTTCGAGGTAAACCCCACTGCCAAGGCGTCACTCTCCCACCACCGATTACCTCCCCAACGTAATGTAGAGACGCCCCGTGCCGGAGGGAACCTCCGGTGGGGGCGTCTCCGAAGCGGAGACAACGGTTCAAACCGGATGGGATCGTCCCCGGCGGTACCTGGGCAAATCCAGGAGCCCTGTGCCCGCGGACAGTCTTCGAGGAGCCTGGTGTTATCCCCGCCTCGGAGACGCCCCCACCCGGGGTTCCCCCCGGCACGGGGCGTCTCTACATTGGGGAGGCTGGCGACTGGGGCTTCGGGAGGTCTCCCCTACGCCCCCTTCTTCATCCCCCGCCCTTTCAGCCGAGCCACCTCTTCATCGAGAACCTGCTCCACCAGATCGTCGATCTCCTTCCGGCTGAGCGGAGGGCCGGTCGGCGGATGATCTCCGGCGCCCAGATCGTCCAGATCCGAGTCCAGCCGGTCCAGGAACGACGTAGAGTCGTCCGGGGGAATCTCGAGCTCCTCGATGTCTTCGTCTCTCATGGGGAGGTAGATTCTACGGCATCGAGACAGGCCAGGCGCAATCTCTCATCGCTTCGACAGCAGTCCCCACAGGAACGTCACCGCCGCGGCGGCCATCAGGAACCGTCCGGTCCCGTCGTTCGCCGCGTGGAGCACGGCGCCGGAGACGAGCAGTCCTCCCGAGACCATCATCCACGTCATCTGGCGCACCGACCGCTCCAGGCGCTGGAACATCTTCCGCGCCTCGGGCGCGAGGGACGTCTCGATCGTCAGCGTTCCCCGCTCCGCTTGATTGAGGAAACTCTCCAGCCGTCGCGGCAGGCCGAGAAGCGTATGGAGCTGAAGCAGCCCCTCGCGGATCAGCCCCCGCCAGTCGCGCTTCAGCTCCTCGGCGGCGAGCCGCTCGCCGAAGGGGATGGTCTCCGCCCACAGGTCGAGCTCCGGATCGAGGGACGTGGCAATGCCCGCCAGCAGGCCCACGGCCCGCCCCGTGAAGAGAAGATCGACCGGCACCTGGAAGGGCAGGGCATAGATCAGGTCCCGGTACTGACTTACGAAATAGCCGGCCTCCGAGAGGGCCACGCGGTTGAGGCTGCCGACGCTGACGCCCCAGAAGCGGGTGAACATCTCCTCGTGCACCTCCACCAGACGCCGCAGGTCCGCGCCCGGCAGCAGCACCCCGGCCGCGACGTACGACTGCACCAGCCGCCCCGCGTCCTTCGTCGCCAGGGCGATGACGTACTCCCGCAGGGCCGCCCGCAGACGCTCCGGAATGATCGCCGTCATGCCGAAATCCACGAACACGATCTGGAACGGTCGGGCTCCGCCGCCCGGGGGAGCCGGCACCGCGTCGCCGGGGGCGAAAGGCGCCTCGCCCGCGACCGGCAGCGGGCAGACGAAGAGATTGCCCGGATGGGGATCGGAGTGCACGAAGTGATGCACGAAGATCTGCTGCATGTAGATGCGGTAGAGATTGCGAGCCACCTCCGAGCGGCGGATGCCCGCGGCTTCGAGGCCCGCGACGTCGCCGATCTTGAGATAGCCGACGTTTTCGAGCGTCAGCGTGCGGCGGGCGCTCTGCGCCCAGAACACTTTGGGGATGCGGACGCGACTGTCTTTAGCGAAGTTCTCGGCGAAGCGCTCGGCGTTGCGCCCCTCGGCGGCGAGGTCCAGCTCGCAGCGGGTGGTCTCCGTGATCTCCTCGCCCACGCGGCTGAGATCGACGCGCTTCCGTACGCGTCCCCAGAACTTCAGCAGCCGCAAAGCGAGGCGGGCCGCCGCGAGGTCCGTCTCCACCAGCACGTCGATGCCCGGTCGCAGCACCTTCACCACCACCGGCTCGCCGCCGGGAAGGCGGGCGGCGTGGACCTGCGCGAGCGAGGCGGCGCCCACCGCGTCGGGAGAGACCCAGGAGAAGACCTCGCCCACCGGCCGGCCGAAATCCGCCTCGATCTGGGCCACGATGGCCGCGAAGCTCTCCGGAGGCACCTCGTCCTGCAATCCGGCGAGCTCGCGGGTGACGGCCGTCGGCAGCAGGTCCACCCGGGTGGAAAGGAACTGGCCGATCTTGATCAGCACCCCGCCCATCTCCCCCGCCAGGTTCCGGTAGCGCCGCGCGATCTCCTGATAGCGCGCGAGGGCCGGTCGCCGGAACCGCCGCAACCCCGGAACGTTGAGCACCACGTCCCACCACACGACGTGGATGAAGACCCGGGTCACGAATCGCCGCACCTTTCGGTAGCGCCTGAAATCGATGCCCGTGGTCATGGGGCAACGATACCGCACCGGGCTATGACAAAATCCGCCCCGCGCCATGACCACCACCTTCCCCGACCGCACCGACCCCGACGGCCTCACCTTTCGGCCGCTGTCCTCCGTGGCGGACTTCCAGGCCTGCATCGAGATCCAGCGCCAGACCTGGGGACGCGACTTCTCGGACGTCGTTCCCCTCTCGATCCTGAAGATCTCCCAGAAGACCGGGGGGATCGTGGCCGGTGCCTTCACCGGCGACGGCCACATGCTTGGCTACGTCTACGGCCTCACGGGCGTCCGTGGTGACCGGGACGCCCCGCCCTTCCACTGGTCGCACATGCTCGCCGTCACCCCCGCCGGTCGCGACCTCGGGGTCGGCACGCGCCTCAAGCTCTACCAGCGCGAGTGCCTCCTGCCTCTGGGCATCGAGGAGGTCCAGTGGACCTACGATCCCCTGGAGTCGCGCAACGCCCACCTCAACTTCAACCACCTGGGCGTCGGCGTCGCCGAGTACGTGGAGGACATGTACGCCGGGGAGATGGGGAGCGAGCTGGCCGAGGGGATCGGCTCCGACCGCTTCATCGTCTCCTGGCGCATCGCGAGCGAGCGCGTGGCCCATGCACTGCGCGACAAGCGCGCCGGCTCCGAGGAGCCCTTCCGGGAGGCGCCCGTCGTCAATCCGGACGGGGTGATCGGGATATTGCCCGAGGCCTCCCGGGTGAGGGTCGAGATCCCGGAGAACATCCAGGCCGTGAAGACCGAGCGGCCGGAGGCGGCCATGGCCTGGCGCGAGTCCACCCGGGTCGCCTTCGAGGCCTACCTTGCCCGGGGCCTGTGCGTCGAGGCGTTCTACCGCGATCGTGCGGAGGGGCGCTGCTACTACGGGCTGGAATCCTAGTAAACGAAGCAGACCCGGAGATCCCATGCTGCGCATCGAATCCATCACCCTGCGCGAGATCGCACTCGCCTTGAAGGAGCCGTTCCAGATCTCGTCGGGCACCCAGAGCCGGCGCCGCATCTTCCTCCTGGAGCTGACGAGCGCCGACGGCGTCGTGGCCTGGAGCGAGTGCGTGGCGGCGGAGTATCCCAACTACGGCCCGGAGACGATCGACACCTGCTGGTACGCCATCCGCGAGTGGGTAGCGCCGCGGGTCCTCGGCCGCTCCTTCGCCGGGCCGGAAGAGGTCCATGCCGTTCTGGAGCACAACTTCCGAGGCCATCACATGGCCAAGGGCGCGGTGGAAATGGGCGCCTGGGAGCTGGCGGCGCGAACCGAAGGCGTCTCCCTGTCCGCCAAGCTCGGCGGCACCCGCTCCAGCATCCGCGTCGGCATCTCCCTGGGGATCCAGGAGAGCCCCGCCGCCCTGGTGGAGAAGGCGCGCGCGGCCCTGGAGCGCGGCTACCGCAAGGTGAAGATCAAGATCAAACCGGGGGCGGATCTGGAGTACGTGCGCGCCGTCCGCGAGGCCCTGGGACCTGACGCGCCCCTCATGGCCGACGCCAACAACGCCTACGGCCAGGAGGATGTCGCGAGCCTTCAGGCCTTGGACAAGCTCGGCCTGATGATGATCGAGCAGCCCCTGGCCTGGGACGACCTGCTGCGCCACGCCCATCTCCAGAACCTGCTCAAGACCCCGATCTGCCTCGACGAGTCCATCACCAGCGTCGAGCGCGTGGAGGACATGATCCACCTCGGCGCCGGCCGCATCGTCAACATCAAGCCCGGCCGGGTCGGAGGCTTCACCTCCTCGAAAGCGATCCACGACCTCTGCGCGGGTCATGGCATCCCCGTCTGGTGCGGCGGCATGCTGGAGAGCGGCGTCGGCCGCGGCCACAACGTGGCTCTGGCCTCGCTGAGGAACTTCACCCTGCCGGGCGACCTCTCGCCCAGTGAGCGCTACTGGGAGCAGGACATCGTCACCCCCGAGTGGACGATGGACGGGGACGGCTGGATCAAAGTGCCCACCGACCGGCCCGGCATCGGCGTCGAGGTCGACCGCGACCGCGTCGAGAACCTCACCGTACGGCGCGAGGAGCTGCGGGCGGCTTGATCTACCGGATTCTCGCGGACGCCCTGGTCGCCTTCCACCTGGCCTTCGTGACCTTCGTCTGCCTGGGCGGTCTCCTCGTCCTGCGCTGGCCCCGGATGATCTGGCTCCATCTCCCTGCGGCGTTCTGGGGAGCGATCGTGGAGTGGACCCAGACCGTCTGCCCCCTCACTCCGCTGGAAAACCACCTGCGTCACCTGGGAGGCCAGGCCGGCTACTCCGGCGGCTTCATCGAGCATCACATCACGCACGTCCTCTATCCGGAGGGCCTGAGCCAGAGCATCCAGATCGCGCTGGGCGTCTTCGTCGTGCTCCTCAACGTGACGGTTTACATCCTCGTCTTCCTGCGCCGGAGGCGCTGGCGCGCCGCCTGCGCGGTGCCAGGGTTACTTTGAGAACCGACAAGTCGACCAGCCGCGAGGCTGCGGTTGAGGCCGCCTTTGATCGTCTCGAGAGTCCGAAGAGCCGCTTCAGCGGGTATTACCACCCGGTCAAGACACACCTTCCCCCAATACGAGCTGAAAGCTCCCTCGTTGGCCCTCCGGAGGGCGATGCGGCTGTCAAAGAGCAGAGACGAGGAACCTAGCCCGCCACGAATGGCAGGGCAGGCGGGAAGCTGCCGCTGGGGAATGGAGCGTTACGGTCGCCCAGGCGCAGTCTTTCGGCAGCCTCCCGGAATGCGGCGACGAACCAGGCATAGGCGTCGTAGAACGCCTTGCGGATGGCTTTGGTCGCCGCGTGGACGAGCGGCGCCGGCGAGCGGGCGAGCGATGTCGGTCGATACAGGGGATCCTTCGCCAGGATTGCCTCCACGCCGAGCACGGGCAAGCCCTTGAGGCTTCTGGCGAGCGCAGCCTCGGCCTCGAGGGTCTCGACCATGGCAGCGACGCGTGCCCGATAGACCTCGGGCTCAAGGTGCGCCCAGCAGGGGATTGGCGAGAGAACGACGAGCTCCTTCGTGGCAAATTGCCGTGGCGTGGTCTCCTGCCGCCGGTTGCGGGCGGCGAACTCGCGGGTACGATCGAGCCAATGGCCCACGAGGGGAGTGCCGTCGATCAGAGCCGCCGCCGAATGCACCCCAGGCCACTGGCGGACCCTTTCGACAAGTCCCTCCTTCACGGATTGGCTGAGCACGTACGCCAGTCGCTCGATCTGGGCGCGGTCCTCGTCGGTGACGACCGTCATCTCGTAGCGGCGCTCGAAGACGGGACCTTTCCAGCCGGTGAGACGGTTGGTTTCCCGGGCCAGCTTGGACTGGAGATCGCGCATGAAGCCCGCATCCTGACTTGCCCTTTTGCCATCTCACCCTTACCGCCCCGATGCCGCCTCCGCGGGGGTTTCCACGCGAGCTGCGGACCCTCGGCGACCACCTCCGGAAGACCCGACTCGTCCGAGGCCTCCTGCAAGCGCAGGTGGCAGAGGTCTTGGGCGTCGATTACCAGACGGTCCTGAACTGGGAGCGGAACCACACCAAGGTTTCGACCCGGTTCATGCCCCAGGTGGTGGCCTTCCTCGGCTACGACCCGCGCGAGGAGTCCGGGCAGTTTGGCGGGCGGATTCGGGCACTCCGGGAGCGGCAGGGCCTCTCGCAAGCAGCCTTGGCCGCGAAGCTCGGCCTCAACACTTCGACCGTGAACGCCTGGGAACGTGGCCGGGTGCGGAAGCTCTTCCCCACGGTTCGGATGCGGTTTGAGGAGTTCCTCGCGGGAGGGTGAGGCGATTCCAAGCTTCTATACACATGAGCCACCCCCAGGGTGGCTCTTTTTCTTGCGTCGCCCGCAACGCGGGCCTAGTCCGGAAGCGCGAAGAAGCGGCGGACTGCCTCCCGGACAAGCGCCGCCTCGCTTACCCTCTGGTCGAAGGCCGCCCGGCGGATAGCCTCGGCCTCATCCTCGTTGAACCAAATCGTCTTCTTCACCTGTCCGGGCTTCAGGGTCGTTTCACCGCCGCGAGGTCCAACGAGCTTCCGGGAGTCCGCCATGCACGGGAGCATAGAGACAGCCGGATTCCGCAATTACGGATTCCGTAAGTATGGTACTATCCGCTTCACCCGAATGCCGTGCCGCGGTGTCTGAAGAGAGTGGACTCCGGGCACAAGGCATCCCAAGGGGTGGTTCCTCACGAAGGAGAAGCGCCATGAGGAGAGCACACTCACTGGTCCTCATCGTCCTTAACCTCCTCGCCGCGCCGCTCGCCGCGAGAAAGCCAAAGCCCCCACCTCCACCGAAGCCCATGCGGATTGGCGTCTTCTACGACGCACAAAGCGTCGCGACCTTCGGCGAACGAGGCCTAGAGCACGTCGGACCGCTCCTCGTGGAGCGCGAGAAGCTCCTCTTCGCGAACTCTGGAATCGATCCCGTCCGCTACCGCTGGGAACTCGTCTATAGCGGCGCTCTCCCGGCTGACTTCGTGGTCGAGGACCCCTGCGACCTCGAAGCGCTCCTCATCCGAGCCGCCCAGGACCGGAGAGTCCTGGGAGCACTGAAGCAGAACGAGATCGCCATTCCCTTCTTCCTCTTCCAGTGCAGGGACGTAAAGGGTCGCTCGGGCGTCACCCCGATTGCCCCGAAGACGGCCAAGGACTACACCCGGAATGTCTTGATCGGCTTCGCCGCACTTGTGACGAGCGGGGTCTACAACCCGGACACCGACTCCTTATGGTCGTCCGATGTCGCCGCCCACGAGTTCGGCCATGCCGCGGGGGGAAACCACCCGGTGGAGCAGAGTGCCACGGACACGCCGCAGGGAGCGGGAGCTTCCGAGTTCCCCTGGGCGAGAGGAATTCTCTTCCCCCAAGGACCGGACGAGCCGCCGCGCTGCGACGTGATGGGAGTCTTCACTTGTACCCGCGAACCCTGGTACTCGAATACCGCGATCCCGGGGCGGGGCACGCCGCACGCCGATGTCGCGCGGGCCATCGTCTTGAATTGGAGTCGCTTGGCCGATATCCCCAAGGTCCGCGAGAGATGGCTGTACTAAATGAGCCTCACGGGAAGGGATCAGCCAAGATCGAAACGCCGAGATCATGGTCGCAGATAGATAGTTTGCAATAGTCCAGCCTTCTCCAGGCACTCCGAGGAATGAAGAGGCGACCGCCCTCCCGCCGCACGAGGTAGGTGAGCGCCCGGTTCAGGCGTGTAGGGTCGAGGAGGTGCTCGGGTTCCATGTCTCCACAGAGGACGAGGTAGGTCGCCTCGGAGGTGGAGTCGTCGTCAAAGAGGCGAAAGAACTCCCGCACGAGTTCCGGCCCTCCGTGCCGCACGATCCGGAACCCTGATCTGCGGACGAAATCGAGGTCAAACCCGAGTTCGCCGGTCACGACTATGGACACCCTCTACCCTCCATCGGTCCGGTCAGGGCGTTTCAACGAGGGCAAGGAGGGCGTCGAGCTGTCCTCTCTCCCCCTCGGTCAATCGTTCCTGCGCTTCCAAGCGGGCGACGGTCGCGGCAATGAGGTTCCGCAACTGGTTGGCCGCCTCATCCCGGGTCCGCCCGGTCGAGTCGAGGGGGACGTCCGGGAGACTCGCGACGAACTCCCTGCCGTCCGGCTGAATGAGCACGGTAAGGGGGTGTCGGAGCCGATAGCCTTCCGGCAAGGTATAGATGACGGCGGAGACCGGGGGCCTCGCGGTCTTGAGGAGCTTCTCCGCCTGGGAGGCCTTTCGCCCCAGCTCGGCTAGGCTTTCTTTGATTTCCAGGATCTCGGTGAGTGCCTTTTGGTAGAGGTCTGCTTCATCGGGGATTTCCAAAGTGTGTTGCTTGCGGGCGCGTTCCTCCCGCCGCAGACGCTGCACCTCGATCACTGCGCTGGGGAAATACCAGACTCGGTCATCGTGAACGACGTGGGGCACTTTATTCCCATACTGTTCCGTGTAGGCGACGATGAGCCGGATGGGTATACCGCTCTCTCGCGCAAGCTCCACCGCCGAAAGGGCCGCATTCTCTTTTTTCTCTTTGCTGCGCCCGCCAGTCGCCATTACGCTCGCCTCCTTGAATGCATCATCCCTTTGCCTTCCGCTTGCGAGGCCGGTCGGCCCTCTTAGAGCGGTCTTTCTTCGTTCGCCGACCGCGCTTTTTGCTCTCCGGTGGGGCGGGCTTGTAGAGGGACGCGGCTCGGAGCTGCGCGATGAGGAGATCAATGTGATCGGCGAGCGCGCATTGAATCGTCCTGTGAATCTCGCTAGTGATATCGGGCTCGCACCCCTCGGAGTCCTCTCGGGACAACTCCTGCGGAGACGGCGGGAGCCCGCGGTCGATTCTTCGCAGGAAATCGCCGAACATTTCGAGGACTCGGACCAGGATATCGAGCTGCGCCTGCGCCACGGCTTCGGCGTCGGTCATGAGCGGCACCTCAAAGGGAAAGGGATAAGGAAAAGGGCCGGCCTCCCGGCCGGCAGAGAGAACGGAGAAGGGTTCCAGATTCCAGCTATCGGCAGGGCAGACGAGACTCTCGCCCGGGATTTGAAAAAGACCGGAGCAACCGCCCTGTTGCCCCGGGAGTTTCCCAGATAGACACTCTGGGAAGGAGGATGATGCTCGCGCACTCTCACGCCCGAGGAGAGAGGAAAAGGATGACAGCTCCCGGCTTCCGATCGGGAGCCTCACGAGAATGCGCCGCGCCAAGGTGGCGCAGCGCGGGCATTGGGTAAGAAGATGTCGCACGACGATCCGCACCTCATCTCTCGTAGCCCGGCCAAGCAAAAATTGCGCTGTTAGTCGCTCGGTAAGGTGCTCCATCGTTGTCCTTTTGGGCTCCAATACGTTTACGTGAAGCATGCGCTTGTCCTGCGGCCTAGAGAAGAAGACACTTCGGCCGTAGGGACACCATCGTGCACGGGCAATGGCGCTCGTGTGGTTACCTGTCCCTGAATGGAGAAACCATGCTTCGCTTGGTTCTGCTCGTGCTTTATCTCATCGCGTCCTCTGCATCCCTCCACACGAAACAAGGCGGCGGCATAGACCCTTTGGGCCTTACCACCCCGCCGCCGCCCCAGACTGACGGTGGCGGTGGCGTGGACCCTCTCGGCTAACGTATGAGGCGGAGCCGCAGCACTTGCGGCTCCGCTCTTTCCGCTATACTAGAGGTGCCATATTTTGAGGGTTGCTTACTTCCGGTCCACTACCGCTGTTGTGAAGGAACGCCTAAAATGTTCGAAGAGGTTCACGAAAACCTGGATGGGTTGCGTAGGGTTTTCGCTGGAGAGGCCTCGCAGGTCGAGGCGGACCGGGTCGCGTCTCATCTCACGAGCTGCCGCGGGTGTTGGCTCCTCGCCACCCGTGCCATTGCTTTTCAAAAAGGGAAGGGTAGCATTCCCGTTCATGGCCCACTCCGGTCGCTCATGGACTTGCATGAGCTGGAGCAAGCGCGGCTTGAGGAGTTGCTCGAAGCGCAAGTGACGTGGGCCGAGATCCGATCTCTCGCAACCAAAGCGAGACGGGAGAAAGTTCGTCTCACGCGCTCACTCCATACCGTGAGCTTCCTGGAAGTTCTCCTTAAAGAGGGCGCCGCGTGCGCTCCGGCCGAGAGTGAGGAGTTGTTTTATCTTGCTCTTTTGGTAGCAGGCCAACTGCCTACCCCCATGTTTTCCATAGAATTGAAGAATGATCTCTGCGCCGAATGCTTTGCTGAGATCGCGAACGCGCGACGACGGCAGGCGAAGTGGCCTGCGGCGCGCGACGCGCTGAAGAAGGGCTCTGACCATGTCGAAAGAGGCTCAAGGAACGGAGTTGCCGAGGGAAAGGTGCTCTGCGTCTCGGGAGCCCTTGAAGATGATCTCGGAAACGTTGAGGAAGCGGCAAAGATACTGCGGCGGGCAGTGGGACTTTTCGAGGCGGCAGCGCAAACTTTTCTCATCAGCCGAACGTTTGCTCAACTCGCTTACGTCCTGGCTGATCCTGCTCCGGAGGAAAGCCTTCGAGCCGCAGAGCAATCCTTAGCATTGATTCCAGAAAACAGCCCTCGCCTTGTATGGCTCGCAGAGATCATCAGGGTGAACTGCCTCATCACCATGGGGGCGCCGCAAGAGGCACTCTTGAGGTTCAATGACTTGAAGGTTTTGCACGAGCAATTTCGTGAACCGTACATCCAGCTCAGAAAACGATACACCGCAGCTCGCATTTACGAACACTTGGGGCGTCCACAAAGGGCGGAGATCCTCTTTCAAGAGGTCATTGCCGGCGACCTTGAGCATGGCTTGGTGAAGGACTTCTTCATGGATCTTGTTTATCTGCTCGGTTTCCATCTCCGCAGGAGACAGTCGTCGGAAGCTATCGCTGTTTGCCGTCGTGCCAGTCAGGAGTTATCTCTCTTGGACGAAGACGAGGAGGGAAGCGACGAATCCGCGCGCGAGCAAATGCGGATGGTGTGGCGTTGCCTGGAAGAGGAGGTAAGAAAAGGGACGATTGACCTTGGCGCTCCGACGGTACTCAGGAACTACATTAAGGCCCATTGGAGAATCCCTGCAAGCGACCCGCCATTTTTCAAGAAGTAAGCGCATAGTTCTTTCCCTTCCTGTTCCATACTTCGCCCCTCGCTGCCGCGAGTTTCCAAAGCCGAAAATTGGTAGTTGGATCAGGGAAAGAGAAAGCCCCAGCGGTCTCGCCGTGGGGCTTTGGGAATCAATACTCTTCGGGTAGGAGAATGCAGGTGGAGGAGCGGTCGGCTTCGGTGATGATCCAGACCTTTGACCCGTCCCGGAGCCGGTAGGCGGAGAGGAGGCGGTCGCCCACTTCGCACGCCTCGTCGTTTGCACGGGCGTCTTCGGGCGAGACAACTCCCCAATCGCCTCCCCCGTGGCGAAAGAGATAGGGAAGATACTCCTCGTCGTTGTCCGTAAAGGCACTGAGTGCTCCTGGGGTGGACCTGGCCCAAGGGAAAAGACTTTCGTGTCCCGCTCATTCGCCCCCCTCTACGGTTGCGGCCATGCGCTCCGAAAAGACATCCTGAAGGCCCGGCATCCATCGTACGGCGGCATGCCGCGCAAGCCGAGCTACGGTACAGCCCTCGAAACTCTCGCCCACAAGTACCAGCCGCTCGAAGAGCGTGTGGGCGCCCGCGATTGCCTCTTCCTGCTTGCGGGATAGCGAGCCGTCGAAGAGGCCGAGCACCGGGGAGACTCCGGAGTCGGAGAGCTGGAGCACGCCCTCAATCTCCGGGACAAGGTAGAGCGTGCTGTCTTCCCCAGCGAACTCCGGAAGGCGGTGCAGGTTCATGACCTCAAGCGCTGGGTTGAACTTCGGGGGAAAGAGATACCGCGGAGTCTCACCCGCCTCGACCGCAAGGCCGGCGTAGGCGACGAGCTCTCCCTCGCCGTTATGGATCGGGATCGCGAGCCGGCCTTTGAGGAGCCCCTTCGTGCAGTACCCCGCGCCGAAGAGTTCGATGGTTTGGGCTTTGAGTCCCAGGGCCGAGAGACTCGCATGGTGCGGGTCCAATGTCTTGAGGGTAAAGGTGAGAGGAGGATTCGTTATGGGCAGGCTCTCCGCGGCGCCGGGCGCAGGCGTCGGTGCCGAGGCGCTTGGAGCGGGCGTTAGCTTCTCGGCCGGCGCCTCTCCTCCAAGCCCCAGCTCGAACCAGGTGTCGAGCTTCATAGCCGCGGCTCGCACGCTAACTCCCCTCGGAAGCGTGCTCTTGCCGAGCCCGGTCTTCCCCGCGATGTACAAGTGCTGCGCCCGGTCCTCGGGCGCGAGCAACACAAGCTTCTCCTCGGGAGAGACCCAGTGTGTGCGGGTGCCGATTGCGATGGGGGTGTGGTCCATAGGGTAAAGGAGCGCCCACGTCTCTCTTCTCCTCCCGTCCGGGAGCCAGTCCTCCCAGGGTCGGAAGGAACCACAGAGACCCGCTCCTGGCGGTCCGGCGGTCACGCCCGCATGAAATGGCATGGGTGACCTTAGCGGGCGCGGCAAGAGAGGTGGGCGCGAGCGAATTGTTGCGCGCGGTTTCCTTCCTGGAAAGGCGGAGAAGTTCGACGCCGGACAAGTAGTTGACGCGAAGCGTCGGCCCTTCGTAAACCAGTCCCCCACCGCTGTCGGGAAGGCCGAGTTCCGAGGCCGTTGGGCCCGACTCGCGGGGTTTGATCGAAGGGCCGACCGATAGGGAGAAAGACCTCGATCCGATAGCCGTCAGGAAACACCGCGAGTCGGGCGCAGCCCGACAGCGGTGGGGAGCCAGTTCCTTGAAGCCCCGTATGGGGATTCGGCCAGTCCGCCTCGGGCGGAGACCGTACATACCTTGTATGTAGCGGGATATGTACGGCCTGAGCATCGTTCGCAGTTATCTGAGAACTCCGATGGTCGCAAGGGTTATATACGCAGACATTAGGCAAGTTCCTGCGATCAAATACAACACATAAGTGATGCGTGTGAAGGCTCGGAAGTCTTTACCTATCCCCAAGATGATGGCCCCAGAAGCTCCCGCGCCTGCGACGTAGTTTGTGAACAAGCCTGTGCCTGCGGAGATAATCGAAGCTAACAGGGCGACCAGTGTTGCTTTGATTAGCGTGTCAGTTAGTGAGGGCGAGGTGGAGCCAGGACTCCGGGCAAACTTCTCGACAAACGTAACTAAGAACACTGCTGTTGCAGAGGAGATGGTCAGGAAGTGCTTACCTAGATCTTTGAGTTCTGGGTAGTTGAACGCTATAAATACTTCGCTTGGTGTCTTTGGATTGGCTTGCATGTAGACCTCCTCTTAGTCATCTTCCTGGTATTTTACCAGATTACCTTTGTACCTCACACAGTCATACAAGCCACCATCCTGTCGAATTCAGATTCGATCAAGGGGGCTCTCGGTGCAGCCTTTTGTGGTCTCTCTCCAGCCCGTACCCTGATCTCCAGTCCCTCGACAACCGAGAGAAAGGAGAACGCTATGACGCCTGCCGAAGCCAATCAGGAGGCCTCGAAGCTCGATGAGCTTGCGAGGATCTGGGGACTCTCCGTCCCCGAGTTTATCGACTCCTATGCCCTGGATGCGGTGGTACCCGGGATCTGCATGAACCTGGACTGCGACTACGCGGCCGAAATCGAGCCTGACCAAACTGAGGGCTGGTGCGAGGAGTGCCAAACCCCTTCCGTCCGGAGCGGAGTCGTCCTCGCGGGCCTCATCTAATCAGTTCCAAACGACAAGAACCGGCGGCCTGGGGCCGCCACAAACCGCCCCGGCATCCTCGCCGGAAAGGAGATCTCTCTATGCTGACCGCAACACAGACGACGACGCTAACCCGTGCCTCGCGGGAATGGTTCAGCCGGCCCGACGATGAGCGATACTTGACCCTCGACCATCTCTACGCCAATACCCTCGCCCGCGCCGATGCGAGCGTGGCGCGGACGATCCCCAACAAGAGCCTCGTCATCCGAGGCGATGCCGATCCTGGCGGCGAGCTCTACTTGGAGCACGACGATCTCGGGACCATGGACCCGACGCACTGGAGCCTCGGGCAGCTCGCGACCATCTCCCGCACGCCGGCCAAGTGGATACGGGATATCGCGACCGTGCCCACGGGGCCGGCAATGGCCGCCCATGCCATAAACCTCGGGCTTCGGCATCTTGCTGACCGCGCTCTGGTCCAGGCAATGACGCTGCCTACGGGTCCCGGACTCCCTACAGGCAAGCTCCGTTGCATCGTGGGACCCGACTATGGCCGGATCTACGACCATGAGGTCGTGCGGGCCGTAATGGACGCGAACGAGGATGGCCGCTGGCATGTACCGGCGGCCTCCTACCAGGCGAAGAACCCGAAGCGGGCCACGACCCTCTATGCCTCTGACCGCGATGTCTTCATCTTCCTCGTGGACGAGAAGAATCCCATCTCGGTCCAGATGGACGGGGCGGTCCGGAACCTCTTCCGGGGGTTCATGGTCTGGAATTCGGAGGTCGGTCACCACAAGTTCGGCTTCATGACCTTCCTCTATGACTACATCTGCGACAACCGTATGGTCTGGGGTGCGCGGGAGGTGAAGGAGATCTCGATCAAGCACACGAAGAACGCCCCCGACCGCTTCGCCCGGGAGGTTCGCCCCATGCTCCGGGCTTACGCTGAAGCCTCGGTCATGGACGTGGATTCCCAACTCGAACGGGCAGCCCGGAAGAAAGTCGGCTCCACGGATGAGGAGGTCATGGACTGGCTCCGCCGCCACGAATTCACGAAGAAGGAGGGCGAGGCCATCCTACGAACGGCCAAGGCGGAGGAGGGTGGGGCGCGGACCGTCTGGGAGCTTGTAAACGGGGGAACGGCGCTTGCCCGGGCAATCCCTCATAACGACGACCGGGTGCTTCTCGAAAAGCGGGTCTCCGGACTCCTCAAAGCAGTCTAGAAATCGGTTCAATCACTGCCCCAGGTTTCACCCTGGGGTTTTTTATCGTCGAGAAATTACGCGCAAGTCTTCATTCGGGATACGATAAAGCTCGGGGCGGATGAGAAACGGCGAGAGACTATTCGCCGTTAAGATAGGAAAGGTTGCTGCAGAAGAGCGAGAACACTGAGAAGACACAGCGAGCTGCCGTTACTGACCCAATGCGTGAGCCGGATAGCACCGAGACCGCACCTCTTTTTCCTTTCACAAGGAAAGAAAAATGCCTTTCTCCCGGTGCTCTCATCGCTGGGCGGTACGAGATCCGCGGACTTCTCGGGCGTGGAGGGCATGCCACCGCATACCGCGTCTTTGACCGGGAAGTGCGCCGAGAGATTGCCCTGAAGCTCCTCGATCCCGACCGGGAGAGTCCTGGCGCCTTGGCCCGTATCCGCCGGGAAGTGCAAGTCGCGAGGGACGCCCTGAGTCCCCGGCTTGTCCGGATTTTCGACATCGGCACCTCCCCCGAGGGGGCTTACCTTACGATGGAACTCGTGGAGGGTCTCTCACTCCGCGACCTCCTGCGCCAAAGCCCTCCTTCCCTTGAGGAGTCGGTCCGCATCGCGATCCAACTCTTCGAGGGGCTATCCGCCCTCCATGCGCTTGCAATCGTCCATCGGGACGTGAAGCCTGGGAACATCCTCCTTGCGGGTAACGGCGAGGCAAAGCTCGCCGACTTCGGGCTTGCGAGGCGCTTGGATCGCGAGGAAACCCAGATCACCCGAACCGAAGGAATCGTGGGAACCTTGAACTACCTCTCCCCGGAGCAGGCCCTTGGGAATGAAGCGAGGAGAGAAAGCGATCTCTACGCCGCGGGCCTCGTGCTCTTTGAAATGGTCACGGGGAAACTCCCCCATGAGGCGGTCTCCGATCTCGGGCGGCATCTGGGGCCGCTCCAAAAAGCCCCGAGCCTCCGAGCCTTCCGGCCTGAGGCACCCCAATGGCTTTCTCTCATCGTGGCACGCCTTCTTGAAGTACGCCCGATGGATCGCTACCGGAGCGCCGAGGAAGTCCTCAAGGATTTGAGGCGCCGCCGTAGCTCTTCCCGGTACCACTTCCGTCGAAGGCTCTTCCTCGCGACACTCTTTTCTCTTCTTCTCCTACCGCTCATGGTGATTATCGTAAGGAGAACGAGGTCCTCCGAAGCGACGTTTTCCCGTCTTGTTCCCTGGAGAGAGAGGGGCATCGCGGCGATCGATACGACCGGGAGGACACTATGGACGAAACCCGGTGTCAACCCTGAAATGGCGGGCAAGGAGGCTATGGCGAGAATCGAGCCGGGCGGCCCTCGCCTCATTGCGGTCGTGCTTGCCCCGAGGTATGAGTGGAGGCCAGAGGTCATTTCGAAGCTCTCCTTCCTCGATCCTCAAACCGGGCGGGTTATGAAGGAGGTACGGCTCCCTTGGGGCGCCAATCTCTTCCCGAGCGATCCTCCGCGCTTTGACCTCACCTGGGTAAAGGCTATCGACCTCTTCCACGAGGGAGTGGACGATCTCGTCGTAAGCTACCGCCATGTGCCGGAGGCACCCTCCTATGCCGTCCTCTACTCGCCCACGGCCGACCGCGCGCGGATCGTTTTTTACTCCGTGGGAGGGTTCCATTTCCAGGACGCAGCGGATTTGGATGGCAACGATTCTCCGGAACTCATCTTCAAAGGCATCAACAACGGATGGAATTGGGTGAATGGAGTAGCGGCGGTGCGGCTCGAACCCTGGCCGTGGACGGAAGATACATGGAACTCCAATCCTACCGCCTCTCCTGACTCGGCCGACGATCCGTCGACGGAGCAGCGCCTCCTGTGGTACGCCGTGATTCCCCGGGGACACCTCGAAGATTCTGCGCTTACGATCGACAAAGGCCGCCGGGAACTCCAAATCCGCTACCGGTCCGGACGAATCTGGACTCTGGGCTTCAACGGCTTCCCCCCTGGAACGCCCGACGCAGGAGCACGGGAAGAAGACCGCCGCGAGACCTATCGTCACTTCCGCGAAGCAGAGCGCCTCCGTCGGGCAGGAGCGCTCGATCTCGCCATAGTGGAAGCTCAAGCTGCACGTAAGGCGGCGGAGCGCGCGCACGAGACCTGGCTTTCGCAGTATGCAGAGCGGATTGAGGGCAAGATTCTTGTCAACGAGGGGAAGGTGGCGGAGGGTGAGGCGCGCTTCGCTTCGCTCGTCGCGCGTGCTGAGGATGCGCCGGAAGTCGCCTACGACGCGGCAGTTGCCTTCCATCTCAAGGGAGATCTCCGGCGTGCCGTCCCCTGGTACGAGCGGGGGGGCGGCCGGGGAGCTGCGATGGGGGCCGGGAAGAGCAAACACGAGTTCCTGAAAGGTGAGGTCTTGGCCTTGGTCGAGGAGAAGCGCTATGGTGAAGCGCTTGCCGCGGTTGACCGCTTCGGCGCGACCTATCCCGCGCAATATGAGCGTATCTGGTACTACCGTGAGTACGTCCGCTGGCGCGCGGGCGAGCGTCCCCAAATTGAAACCCCTAGGGCTCAGCCGAACTGGACGGATCTGGAACGGTATTGGGATTTGGAATTCGATTTTGCCACGGGCGGTGCCCCCCGGGATCTCCTCTCTCGGGTCGATCGCTTCCTTGCCGAACGGCCGGAGACGCGGGCCGAACTCATGTCGCTCCGAGCGGAGCTTCTCTCCCGCCTCGGCCGTACGAAGGAAGCCGCAGAGTCCGCAGAGATTGGACTCGAACGTGCGCGAGTGGAAGCGCCACGGAGCGTCATCGCGCGGGGGCACCTTGATCTCCTCGCTTCCCGCGCCCGCCGTCTCCAGGAGGAAGGCGGGCGATTCGAGTCCGCTCCTCCGTCAGGGAATCGCTAAGGAGAGAAACTCAATGCTTCGCCTTGTCATAACCCACGGCAATGAGGAGCGGGTCTTCGCCGTCCCCGAGGGCGAGGCAAAGCTCGGAAGCGCCCAGGAAATGGACCTCGTGGTACGCGCCTCGGGCGTTTCTCGTCGCCATGCGCTCGTGCGGCAGGTTCCGGGCGGAATCGAAGTGGTAGATCTTGGCTCGAAGAATGGGCTTGTGGTCGAGGGACAGCGGGTCTTAAGCGTGGTGCTTGCTCCGGGGCAGTGGCTCCAAATCGGTACCGCCTGGCTGGGGATCGAAGAGATCTCGTCCTCTGAAGAGTCGCTCGCTCTCATGATTCACTCTCCTTCGAGGCGAGGAGCCCATCCGTCCTTTACAACCGGAACGCTCGCATCTGCCGGAGGCCTCACGAGCCGCGGCCCGGCCGATACCGCCCTGGCGTTCGCCTATCGAGTCCTAGAGATGGGAGCGGGCCTTCCGGGAGCGCGAGCCGACCTTCTCCTAGAGATCAAAGGCACACTTGGGGCGGAAGTCTTCGCTTCCTTCGAGAGAACACGAAAGAGGAAACTCGTCATCTGGGAAGCGACCGGCGAGTTCTTGCCCGAGGACATGGACCTTCTTGCGTCCCTGGAGGTGGATACTCGCGCTTCACTCCCCGAGCAGGTAGTGCTCATGCGGCAAGGACGGATTCTTCTTGCAGGCCGGGACGAGTGGTTTCTCGGGGTGAAGTTCCCTGAGGAGTCCATCGCCTGCGAGGGATGGCGGAAAGACCTCCTCCGTTTTCTCGTCCACCAGCTCTTCTTGCCGGTGCGGAACCTTGACGACGTGAACTCGTCCGAGGCGTCCCGGGTCCTTGCGCTCGCGAAGGGAAACAAGAAGAAGGCGGCACTGCTTTTGGGCGTGAGCCGCGGGACGCTCTACAAGCTCCTCACTCGGCACAGCACGCCCAAGCCCTGAGGAAGGGACCTTCCTCTCTCCAATCCGTTCAATTTTTGAACACTCTGGCAATTCCTCGGGTGCACAAGAAGAGAGGGACATGCAAAGTGTGTTCAGAAATTGAACAAAGTTGACATGGCAAAGATTGTAGCCAGACAATGCAGTTCAGAGAGAGGACGACCGAGGCGGCGACTTACTCGTCGCTGGTCTAACTGAAAGAAAAGGAGAAGCAATATGTATTTCAAAGGTTTGACAGCGGTGTCTTGTTTCTTGATGTGCCTGGCCGGGAGCACTCTAACCTTTGCCTCCAACATCCCGGGGATTACGACAAATGAGGCTATCATTGAGTTCGCCTTGCCTCTTGATCTTTCGAGTGCCCGACTCATTCCTGAACAAGGCGATCTTAAGCCAAGGGAATTGTTGTTCCGATTTGGCGAGTTGCAGGGCGGTTATACCATCCCTTCTGGCGAGGACATGGACACCTCGATCCAGAGGATGCTCGCACATCACAGAGATTACTTATACACCGCCATTGCGGGAGCCCAAGAGATAGTAGATAAATCGAGTGACGCAAGCTCAGTGGCACGAGCCGGGGGCCTGTTGGCAGACCTCAAAAAAGCCGAGGCCGCGTTCGAAAGTGGACAGTTTACTATAAGCGGAATGCGAGTAGCTAACATAGAGTCAGCATTCGATCTGCTCAAAACAGGTATAGTAAACAATATAAAGATTGTGCCACCAAGAAGAAAGGGGAAGCTAAGTAAAAATTTCTCAACGACTCTCCCTCTCGGTTACGAAAAATCGTTCAGCCACGAATCTTGGGCACCCTACCAGGGTAGCTCACAGGTCACCAAGTCAAAAACTTTTCAGACGTTCTATTTCAACAATGTAAGTGCCTTCGGCAGCACAACTACCTACGAGCACGAAACGCAAGTATATGACTCAGGATTTGCCGACTATGATAACTACTGGGCTAGTAATCTTCCTTCGGCATACTACGATACGCCTTTTGCCGACTCAATTGACAACTTCACGGTTGGTTCGGCGCAAGCGTCATCGATACAACCCAATGTCATGTATAACACATACATGGCTTTGACGGGAGGTACAAGTCCAAGCGCGACGGTACGTATCAAGGGCCAAATAGGGCATCGGTCGCCCAGTTGGTGCTATTCGACATGGTGCATTTGGCCTGATGCGACGACCGGAACAATGGTCACGTTCACGGCACCTCTGAACGGCATTAACTACTCATACTGATCTTCAGGTCAAGCCTGAGGAGGGTCGTACAGTTATGCGGCCTTCCTCTCGGCCCGCCTTTCAAAAATTGTAATGCCAGAGAAAACAATCAGAGATATAGCTACCAAGTCAAAGGCGAGTTGCGCCCAAAGGATCGAAGTTGGATGTTCCCAAGGGGATTGCATAGCATGTAAACCTGGCAAGTCGTAGGCTAATTCTTGCACAACGAAGTTTGCCGGATAACCAAGTCGAAGTATAAATATTCCATTATACAAATGGGTCGGACGTGGAATTGAAAGAGTAATAATGACCAAGAGAGTGGCGATGCAGGCAGCTTTTGCGAGATGCCTGATAGATGTCCTTTTACGCAGTTCGGTCATTGAGAATAGGAAAAGAGAGACAACTCAATGAGTATAAAGAATAGTTAGACATAGTCAATGTCGATTCGCTCCTGTTAGGCAAGCCGAGAATGGGCCACGTTCCTCGTAAGTATGGAGGATGATCTTGATGCGTTCCCTCGACACCCCGGTTTTCGCCCAATGGCATACGCTCGTAGATAGCTTCCAAACCTCATCGTTTGAGTTCTACGAAGCGGTCGAGGCCGCGGTCCGGAAGAGGGAGATTCCGGACATGCGCTTTTCCCGAGTCGAGTATAACGAGTCTGGGGCACTCTCCGCCCTCCGCATCTACCAGCGGATCGAGCGGAAGAAGCTCGCCTTCGATGTCTGCGCCGCACCCTTCGGTACCGGGTTCTTCTTCTCCTGGTGGCTCACCGAACCAAAGAAGTCATACAAGGCGCAAGGATGTCTCGCGTTTGGGTTTCTCCTCCTCGTCGCCTTCCTCATTCTCGATAAGTACGGCGTGAAGGGTTGTTTCTCCTCGCTCCTCTTCGGGCTTGGCGCGATAGCGTTCCTCATCATGGGAGTTCGTGGAGGCTGGTTTTTCTCCGACGATATTATTCGCGGCATTCCAATTGTCGGAACGATCTACGAATACTTTTTCGACCCCGAGACGTACTACAAGGCGGATACCCGGGTCATGTACCGAGAAGTGGTGCATGCCGCAGTCCTCGAAGTGATCGATGCGACGCTTCACGCCAAAGGTCTCCGGGCCTTGGCTCCCGAGGACCGGAAGCCTACAGTTCGCCCGCTCACAGGGTAGCGGAGTAGCGGGTGTCTTCCTACGTCGAGGAACTCACCCAGAATTTCTACGCCTGGGAGTCGCGCGGCCGAGGCTGGCAGGCATACGACCAGCCGGTCTCTCTTGAGCCGCCGTTTCTCCCTTTCGTGGGGCATGTGCTCCCCAAGCGTCCGGGGGTGGACGAGGGCCGACGCGAGACGACCCTAAGCTCTCTCGTTAGCTGGCTCTTCAATCGGCCAGGAGATGCGCCTCCAGGAGCGGAGCCAGAGGACGAGACCGCCTCTGAGCCGGAACCGGAGATCTTCCGGGGATCTTTCCCGCTCGTAGAGATCGTTGCCACCCTCCCGGAAGGTGTTCCGGTCTCCGCGGGAGCGACCGAGAATCTCCTCGTCTCTCTCGCCTCTTGCCGCTTCCCCTTGGCCTTCGAGATCAAAAGCTCAGGCGACTCATTGCGGGTAGGGATTGCCTGCCGCGCACCTGACCGCGAGCGGGTTAGAGGACGCCTCAAAGCCTACTTCCCCGAGGCGGGTGTAGGAGAGGCACCTGAAACACTCCGGGCTGCGTGGCAAAGGGGGCGAGGAGTGAGCGTCTGCCTTGAGTTCGGCTTGGCCCGCGAGTTCATGCTCCCTCTCCGTACCTTTCGAGACTTCCGGCCCGATCCCTTACTCGCCCTCTATGCCACCTTGGCCGAAGTCCGCTCAGGGGAGATCGGGCTCTTCCAGGTACTCTTTTCGCCCGCCTCGTCTCCTTGGGGTGAGAGCGTGATGCGTGCGGTACACACTACGGAGGGAGAGCCGTTTTTCGCCGATGACCCGGAATTCACGAAGCTCGCCTGGGAGAAGGTGGTACACCCTTTTTTCGCGGTTGCCGTACGGATGGGTGTGAAAGTTGAGGATGACGCCCGGGCGTGGGATCTTCTCCGCGACATGACGAGCGCCCTCTACCTCTTGGGCGATACAAACGAGCTTACCCCGCTTGCCGCAGAAGAAGGGATCGACCTCGAAGAAGATCTCCTCTCGCGCACCACGCACCGCTCCGGGATGCTCCTTACTACGCCCGAGCTCGCGGGGCTAGTGCATCTGCCCGACGAGAGCGTCCGCCTGGAAAAGCTCGCCCGGGAGAGACGGCACACGAAGGCCGCGCCTCGTGAAGTTCTGGGCGCGGGACTCCTCCTCGGAGATAACGTTCACGAGGGACGCACGGTCGAGGCCCGCCTTCCCCTCGATCTCCGCATGCGGCACGCGCACCTTATAGGAGCTTCGGGTACGGGGAAGTCCACGCTCCTTGTAGGGCTCATCCTCGAAGATCTGCGAGATGGCGGGGGCCTTGCCGTCCTCGATCCCCACGGTGATCTCATAGACGAGATCCTTGCCCGATACCCCGAGGAACGCGAAGGCGACCTCATTCTCTTCGACCCATCCGACCAGAGTTTCCGAGTCGGATGGAACATGCTCCATGCCCCGACGGACGTGGAGAAGGTCATCCTGTCCTCGGATCTCGTGGCGGCCTTCCGCCGGCTTTCGACCTCGTGGGGCGACCAAATAACCTCGGTCTTCGCAAACGCGATCCAAGCGTTTGTGGAGTCCGAATCAGGCGGGACCCTCCTTGACCTGCGGCAATTCCTCGTGGATCGCGACTTCCGTGTCGAGTTCTTGAGGAGCGTGCAGGACCCCGACGTTCGCTACTACTTCGAGCGCCAGTTCCCGCTCCTCAAAGGTATTCCCCAAGGGCCGATTCTCACTCGCCTCGACACTTTCCTCCGCTCGAAGCTCGTGCGGGCGGTCGTGACGGAGCGCGAGAACCGACTCGACTTCCGAGAACTCGTTGATGGAGGCAAGGTCTTCTTGGCGAAACTCGCTCAGGGGGCGATCGGCGAGGAAAATGCGGCGCTCTTGGGGAGCCTCCTCGTTTCCGCCTTCCATCAAGCGGCGCTCTCCCGCCAAAATCTTGCGCCAGAGGCCCGGCGAGCCTTCTCTCTCTATGTGGACGAATGCCACCACATGGCAACGCCCTCCATGGCCGCTCTCCTTTCAGGTGCCCGCAAGTACCGCTTGTCCTTGACGGCTGCCCACCAGGAGCTAGGTCAGCTCCGTACGAGGAACCCCGAGGTGCTCTCCGCCCTCATCGCAAACGCCGGGACCCGGATCGTCTTCCGAGTGGGCGAAGCTGATGCCCGCGAGCTTGAGCGGGGGTTCTCCTCGTTTAGCACAGATGATCTCGTCCGCCTCAAAGTGGGAGAAGCCGTCGCACGCGCTGGTCGATCGGAGGCGGACTTCAACCTCCGGACCCGGGAACTCATTCGACCTCAAGGTGGACGCGCTCGGCAGGAGCGCATCCTTACCCTCATGCGCGAGCGCTTCCCTCTCCGAGAGCCTTCGAGCCGAGAGGGAGTGAAAGAGATGAGGCCCGAGTCTCCCGTCCCGTGCGAGACGACGCATCTCGCACGGGGACGTGTGGCTCCGGGACCAGCTCCGAAAGTTGTAGCGCCTCCTTCTCGATCTGAACCTCCACCCTTGGGGCGCGGAGGCCCCGAGCACCAGTACCTCCAGGAACTCGTGAAGCGCTGGGGCGAAGCCAACGGATACCGGGTCGTGATCGAAGAACCGACCCCGGACGGCAAGGGCAGCGTGGACGTGGCGCTCCGTAACGATGCCTTCTCGCTTGCCTGCGAGATCTCGGTCACCTCCACCGTGGGGCAGGAGGTCGGCAATGTCCAGAAATGTCTCGAAGCCGGGTTCCACGAGGTCGCGGTCCTGGCCCTGAAGCGCCCGCGCCTTTCAAAGATCGAAGCGGCCTTGAAGGAGAAGCTCCCAGCCGCAGACCTCGCGCGGGTGCATTTCCTCTCGCCGGAGGAACTCTTCGCCATGCTCGCCATGCGGCCGAAGACGCGGGAGACCGTGGTCGGCGGGTACAAGGTGAAGGTGCGGCACGAGGCGGTCGATCCCGAGGAGGCCGCGGCCCGCTACAAGGCCCTGACCGAAGTGGTCGCGAAGAGCGTGCGGCGCATGAAGGGCGGGGAGAAGCCATAGGAGGAAAAATCCGCCGCCTTTCCCTCCGCCACTTTGCTCCTCATCATGGTGGAAGTCCCTTCAAAACCCACCCTCAAGAATTCCAAAGGAGGAATCCCCATGAAGAGTCACAACGAGCCGGAGGCAAAGCCGGTCGGCATCTGGATTCGGGTCTCGACCGAAGACCAGGCCCGGGGCGAGAGCCCCCTGCACCACGAGATGCGCGCAAAGAGCTACGCCGAATCCCGCGGCTGGAAGGCCCTTGAGGTCTACCACCTGGAAGGCGTCTCCGGGAAATCCGTCATGGAGCACCCGGAGGCGAAGCGGATGATGGCCGATGTGAAGAAGAAGCGCATCGGGGGCCTCATCTTCTCGAAGCTCGCGAGACTCGCGCGGAACACGAAGGAACTCCTGGAGTTCTCCGAGTTCTTCCGCGAGCACGGATCGGACCTCGTCTCCCTCCAGGAATCGATCGACACCTCGACGCCCCACGGTCGCCTCTTCTACACCATCATCGCCGCGATGGCCGAGTGGGAGCGCGAGGAGATCGCCGCCCGCGTCGCGGCCTCGGTCCCGATCCGGGCGCGCCTCGGGAAGCCCATTTCTGGTGCGCCACCCTTGGGGTATCGCTGGCATGAGAAGCGGATGGAGATCCACCCCGAGGAAGCGCCGATCCGCCGCCTCATCTATGAACTCTTCCGGGAGCACAAGCGCCTCAAAACCGTCGCGGAGTGCCTGAACGCCGCCGGCCACCGGGGCAGGAAGGGCAGGCCCTTCGGGGGCACGACCGTGGAGCAGCTCCTCACGGACCCGACCGCGAAGGGCCTGCGCCGCGCCAACTACACGACGATCGTGAAGGGCAAGCGGGTCCTGAAGCCCGAGTCCGAGTGGATCTTCGTGCCCTGTCCGGCGATTGTCTCCCCGGAACTCTGGGAGGAGTGCAACGCGATCCTAGAGGCCCGGAGGGCCGCACACAAACCCGTAGCGAAGCGCGCCGTCTACGTCTTCGCGGGCTACGTGTTCTGCACCTGCGGCGAGAAGATGTACGTGCGCTCCAACACCCCGAAGTACGTCTGTATGAAGTGCCGCACGAAGATCCCGATGGTGGACCTCGATCGCGTCTTCCGAGAGCAGTTGGAGCAGTTCACGTTCAGTCCAGAGGCCATCGCCGCGTATCTCGCACAAGGGAGCGAAGCCGTAGGAGAGAAGGAGGAACTCCTCGGCGCCCTCCTCCGGGAGCGGGAGCGGCTCACGAAGGAAGCCGACAAGCTCTACCGCCTTTACCAGGAGGATGCCCTCACCGTCGATGGCTTCCGGGAGCGTCACCGTCCTCTTGAGGAACGCCTCGTGGGCTTGGGCGGGGAGATTCCCCGCCTTCAGGGGGAGATCGACTTCCTGAAGGTGAAGACGGTCATGCAGGATGACATTGTGAGCCGCACCCGGGACCTTGCTCAAAACTGGCTCACGATGGACCTGCCCCAAAAGCGCACCGTGGCCGAGAGCCTCCTGAAGCGGATCACGATCCACAAAGAGACCGTAGAGGTCGTCTTCGCGACCCTCCCACCTCTCTCTGAGATCATGGCAAATGGGCCATACAGCCCGCGATCTGCTGGGCGTCCTCGGCCACGGCGAGGATATGGAAGTGCGATGAGAGCACCGAGACGGCGTTGAGGACCAACTCGTGCCGTCTCTGGGCTCGTCCGAGGATGCCGAGGAAGCGGTCGTTGAACGCGGGGCCGGGCCTGAACAGGAAGCGTCCCTGGATGGTCCGGCAGGTGATGGAGACGAGGGTGGGAGGGGCGGGTATGTACCGAAGTTTTCTGGCCATACCGTATAAAGAACGGAAAAAACCGGTCTCATCTTACAACTTCTTTGTAAGTCGCCGCCTTGCAATAGGTTACGAGCCCTCAAAAAAGGCCTGCGGCGGCGCGACGGAGGTGCCAGCTCCTCTGCCTTGGGACGGAATCCCAAGCGGGGAGGGGCTGCTCCCTCTCGGTGGGGCGAGATCCCAAGGGGGGAAGGAGCTTTTCCCAGTAGGGAAGAGGCTCGCCCGAGTTGGGCGAAGCCCTCCCCACTCGTTTGGACGCAATCCCGAGTCGGGAAACGCCTTCCCTGCTCGCTTTGTCGCAATCCCTACTCGTTTGGACGCAATCCCGAGTTGGGCGAGGCCTCCCCAACTCGATTTGTCGCAATCCCGACTGGGGAGAGTCCTTTCCCCAGTCGGGAGAGCCCTCTCCCTCCTCGCCCAAGCGCTTTCCCCCCTTGGAAGAAGACACGGCCCTCTCCGTGCGTTACGGTTTCAGGCGACTCTGGACTGTCCGTCGAGGAGCTACTCAAAGTAGCCGTTGACGTCCAGGATGAAGTGGACGCTGCCGGACCCGCCGTTGATGACCTTGATGCCGCCGCTGCCGTCGAAGGCCAGTAGTGGGGTGGCATTGTTGGCGCGGGTCTGGCCGGCGGCAAAGTTGATGGCGCTGGTGCCCGGCAGGACCAGCTTGTCGTCGCCCGGCAGGAGGCTCAAGAAGCCGAGGGCGTCCGGCTGAGTGACAGTCAGGTTGACCGATAAGGTCTTGGCCGTCGCGGGCACGCCGCAGAGGCCGGTGAGCACGAAGACCCGCGCCCCGGGCTGGAGCGCCGGGCCGCCCAGTGGGCCATTGGCGTTGCGGGTGTCGACCATCCGGCAAGGTGTCACCGTGTGGAATGCGAGCCCGGGCTCCTTGATCTTCGTCACGAAGCCGTCGCTGGCGCTGCCGCCGTTGGCCGGCTGCAGCGAGCTGCCGTCAACGCCTGGGAAGGTGGTGGAGTCGGTGTTACCCGCCACGTAGGTATTGCCTGAGCCATCGGCAGCGATGCCGAGGCCCCCATCGTACCCGCCGCCGCCCAGGAAGGTCGAGTAGACGATCGCCGTGCCCGTTGGATTGATCTTGGTCACGAAGGCATCAGCAGCGCCGCCGGCGCTGGCCGGCTGGATCGAGGTGGCGTTGACGCCGGGGAAGGTGGTGGAGGCGGTCTCACCGATGAGGTAGGCGTTCCCCGCGCTGTCGACCGCGATGCCGAAGCCTCCATCAGACCCGCTGCCACCCAGGAAGGTCGAGTAGACGATCGCCGTGCCCGTTGGATTGATCTTCGTCACAAACGCGTCGCCTGGAAAGCTGCCGCCGCCGTTGGCCGGCTGGAGCGAGCTGCCGTTGACGCCGGGGAAGGTGGTGGAGGTGGTAGTGCCCGTCACGTAGGCACTGCCCGCGCTATCGACCGCGATGCCGCGGCCCGAATCGTCAAAGCTACCGCCGAGGAAGGTCGAGTAGACGATGGCGGTGCCCGCCGGATTGATTTTCGTTACAAACGCGTCTGAGCCGCCGATGGCGGGTTGGATCGAGCTGCCGTTGACACCTGGAAAGGTCGAGGAGGAGGTGTTACCCGTGACGTAGGCGTTGCCCGCGCCATCGACCGCGATGCCCAAGCCCTGCTCGCTCCCACTGCCGCCCAGGAAGGTGGAGTAGACGATGGCCGTGCCCGTCGGATTGATCTTCGTCACAAAGACGTCTGCTGGAGAGGCGCCGCCGCCGTTGGCGGACTGGATCGAGCTGCCGCCGACGCCGGGAAAGGTGGCAGAGTCCGTAAACCCCGTGACGTAGGCATTGCCCGCGCCATCGACCGCGATGGCGCGGCCATAATCTCCCCCGCTGCCACCGAGGAAGGTGGAGTAGACGATGGCCGTGCCCGTCGGATTGATCTTCGTCACAAAGGCGTCGTCGCCACCGCCGTTGGCGGGCTGGATCGAGCCGCCGTTGACGCCGGGGAAGGTGGTGGAGCTGGTGTAGCCCGTGACGTAGGCATTGCCCGCGGAATCGACCGCGATGGCGAAGCCCCATTCGATCCCGCTGCCGCCCAGAAAAGTCGAGTAGACGATCGCCGTGCCTGTTGGATTGATCTTCGTCACGAAGGCGTCGTTAACGCCGCCGGAATGGGCGGGCTGGATCGAGCCGCCGTTGACGCCGGGGAAGGTGGTGGAGGTGGTCAGTCCCGTGACGTAGACATTACCGGCGGCATCGACCGCCAAGGCTCGGATCTGATCTTCCCCACTGCCGCCCAGGAAGGTCGAATACGTCAAGACAGGGTCGATGATCAGCGGCCGGCCGCGGTCGTACCGGCCCACCGCAAAGCCGACCTGATGCCCTGTGCGGAGGACATAGTGGCCCTCGACCGGCTGCCGTTTCTCCCCCGCCTCCTGGTAGAGCACCGGCGGATGCTGCACGAGGTCGCCCTGCGCCGTGTGCACGACGAGCTCGCCCTGCGCCCCGATTTTGAGTGCGTCTACGCCCTGAAAGGCGAGGCGGATCCGTCCCGGGTCGGCGCCGGCGGCGACGACGAAGTCATACTCGAGCTGCCGCTGGTTCCCCCGATAGACGAGATCGATGCCTGGATAGACGTCCTCATAGCGGACCCGGGCGTAGTGGGAGACGCCGGTATGCCACCGGCGCGAATCGTTGCCGAGAAAGTAGTTGCTCTTGGTGGCCTGCGGGTCGAGCCCGACGACACGCGGAGCACGCTGTCCCCCGGCCATCTTCATGTGCACCAAGGCGGTCTCGTGCTGCGGTCCGCGCAAGCTCAAAACCGCCTCGGCGGGGGTCAGGAACAGGGTATAGCCCTGGCCCCGAGAGAGGAACTTGACCGTCTTGTCGACTTGGCCCTCATTGGCCTCGAAGCTCAAGGGCAGCTTGCCATAGGCCTCCGCCACTCTTGCCTGAGTGGGAGTGCCCGGCCCTGCCGCCAGGGGACTGGCTCCGCCGATCGAGATCGCAGCAATGGCGAGGAGAAAACAGGGTCTCAGAGGATGTTGCAAGGCGCCCTCCTGGCGGAAGCTGCGCTTCTCTTCTATTGTTGGACGACGGCGGTAAGTCTACCTGGGCGAGCGCCCGCTGGCAAGGTTCTCCAGCCGGGACGCTTCACCCTCTGTGCCAGTGCTCACCATCGATGATCCGTCGTACCTCCCAGGCGTTGTTCAGACGGACGAGCACCAGATACTGGTTGTAGCCCCAGAACGCATAGCGGACGCTGTGGAGAGCCAGCCCATGATCGCCGCTAGGAGCGATCTGGGTTTGCAAGGTGTTATAAGGGACCGATTGCGGAGTACGGTAGCCTTCTTTTTCGAAGTGCAGCTTCTGCCACGCCCGCGCCGCGGCTTCTGGAGTCGGGCCCCGGCATGGTTGCGGAGGGCGTGAGATGAAGCTCTGCCTGGCGGCTGCCCAGGCGTCGATGAGCGCGTCGTCCCGGGGATCGCCGAGGTAGGCCAGCAGCAGCGCCGCTTCGTCCTCCTCCTTCCTCAGTTGCCTGGAGCTGAGTTGCGCTGGCTCCGCCGGCAGCAACTCGCGCAACCGCTGTCGTAGGGCTTTCAGAAATGGCAGCACCTGCTCGAGCTGCAGGCGGCTGTTGCCGATCGTACCGCTGGATGGCGCAAGCAGATCCATGGCGAGCTGCCTGAAGTGCGCTGGCTCGGACTGCGCGGCCAGCTCCGTGAGGTACTCGCGGCCGATGTTGCGCGTGAGACGGATCTGGAAGTCGCCCTGGCCCGTGCTGGAGCCAGCCAAGGCCCAGCGCTGAAACCCCGGATGCTCTATGATCAACGTCAAATCTTTGACGGGCTGAGACAGTGCTATTTGGAACCTGCCCTTCGCATCGCTGCGTCCGGCGCCGAGCGCCTTGGATTCCCAGCTTTCCGCCTGTACCAGCGCACCGGCGATGGCGCGCCCCTGCAGATCTGTGACCTGACCCGCCGCCATAGGGCTCACCGCGCACACCGTCCCGCCGGCACCGCCGAGCAGGAGCGCTTCCAGCAGCGCCGTCCGCACCCAACAAGAAATCCGCTCTCGCCGTATGAGCATGGCGCTGATCATACCGGTTCGTTCAGCCCGCTGACATCACCAGCTCCTGAGCCGGCATGTTCGCCGGGGCTGTCGTTTCTCGAGCTCCGGGCAGCAGCCATTCAGCTCCAAGCGACCGCGGGCTAGCAGCAGGAATTCATCCCCGGGCACATGGGGACATAAGCGCAGTGCTCCTGCCCCGAATCGGCATGGCACAGCTCCTCCGGACAGCAGGAGCAGGATCCCTTGTTCGTGAACCGGCCTGGCGACTGGCCGGGAGAGAAGTTCGAGGTGCCGGGCAGCAGAGCGTCGGGGATCAGGTCTCCGTCGGTATCGACGACCACGGGGCCGATCCTCTTCGCCACCGCACCCGCGAGGCTCCACGGTAGGGAGTTGGCGGGGAAGGTGAAGCTCTCCGCGAGCTCCAGCTTCCGCGCGCTTTTGTTCCGCGCCGGTTTTACGGGGATGAACCTCATCCGCACGTCGACCGCGAGGGGAGCGGCGAAAGTCCCGCCGCCCTCCTGCGTGCGGAGGATGCTCATCGTCGTCACCCGCTGCTTGCCGCCGAGGCTGATGTAGACGTGATACGCGCCACAGGCGGTTTTGACGGGGGCGATGCTCACCAGCGACAGAGCACGGAACTGGACGCGCGACTCGGCGGCCCCATTGTCCCCGAAGGCGGCGTCGTCGAGGCGTTCGACGACCGTGTCGGCGCCCCAGAGCTGCCCCGGGGTCCCGGTCGTGAGAGGCAGGCCCTTGAACGCCACCCGGCCGGTGAAGGCCTTGGAGCCCCTGCAGAAGAAGTCGGCGGGGATGGGATTGTAGGAAAAGTCGTAGAAGGTCCTGCCGTCCGCCGCGGTGGTGAAAACGTCGATTCCGCGCTGGATCATGGGGTCGGCGAACAGCGGGGAGAAGCCAAACAGGAGCAACAACCCAAGCACTGTCAGGATCGTTCTGTTTCTCATGTACGTCTCCTTGTTCCAAGGACGGTCAGTACCGCGAGCACCCTCTCCGCCGCGGCAGCCGCGGCGGCCGGCGAATCGAGCGAGCCCGACTCCTCGGACCGAGTCAGGCCCCCCTGATAAGGAGGGTGCGTTATTACGGCGTTTGCGCGCCGGCGGTTGAGCCTTCGGCTATTTGGGGCTCTTGGGCTTGTCCCGCAACAAGCCGGCGACGCTCGAGGACTCGTAGACCCAGCCTCCGTTGACCAACCGCATCTCGACGAGGTAGAGCATGCGGCCGTTCTCATACGGCACGCCTTCGACCTCGAGCACCGCGTGATCGTCGGCCACCAGCTCGCCGCCGGTGATCTTGGGCTGTTTCGGCAGCCGGACATCCAGGATCTCCTTCGCCGAGGCGAGATTCTCCGCCGGCGAGCGCCAGTCCTCCTGGTAGCCCTTGGCCTCCCCCGGTATAAGGAGCGCCAGGATCTTCGCCAGATCCGTGCCGCCGACCGCGGCACGCAGGGCCAGCAACGCCTTGCCAGGAGCTTCGCCGTCTCGCGCCAGCGGCTTGCCCGGCGCGCGGGCCAGCACGTCGGCCTCGAAGCTCAGGTCCATCGACCAGGTCGGCCCATCCATCGCCTTCACGGGTTTTGCCGTCTTGACACTGCAGGCGATGCGTGTTGGCGTGTTTTCGCGGCATTTCGCGATCAACGAGCCTGGCTGGCCCATCATCGTGCCCGAGGTGTCGAGGTACTGGGTGCCGCCCACGTGGGCGTTAACGCTGGTCTCGCCGTTGGCACGCACGCTGAAGGCGAGATAGTCGTCGTCGCGCACGGCGGGATCGTTGATCGCCACGGCGTAGGGATCGAGCGACGCGCTGATCGCCGCGCGGTCCACGGGCTTGAGGGTCAGCATGACATAGGTCTCGACGGTGCGCGGGTTGAACTGATCGCGCATCCGGAAGGCCGCGACCTCGTGCACCGGTACGGGCTTTTCTCCCAGCACGAACTGGCCCGAGATCGTGCCGGCATGGGCTACGCCAAGTCCGGGCAGGGCAAGGGCAAGAACCCACAGTCGAGCGAAACGCGGTGCTCTCATTGTCGTTGAACCCTCCTCAGGTTGTCGTGCTTGTCTTCTTCACCCGGCAGGCGAAGCACTTGTACGCCTGCTGGCCGGAGAGGTTGTCGAAGTAGCGGTCGTCGACCAGCAGGTTGGCCGGCTCGTAGAAGGGGGTCCCCAGCTCTTCGGCCATCTTCTGCCTGGGGCCGAACGAGTTGGGTACGAAGATCGTATCTTCGCGAATCCCCGGCCAGAGGAGGGCTGTTCCGGTGATGGCGCCGCGCGGGCTCTCGACCGTGACGGCATCCCCATTGTGGATGCCGGCTGCCGTGGCGGCGCTGGGATGGATCTGGATCAATCGCACGCCGTTCATCTGTTTCCCGGTATAGGTCCACTGCGTGACGCCGGCGAAATGCACGACGCTCGGGCGGCCGATGATGCCCATGAGCGGATAGCTCTTGTGCACCTCTCCCGTGGAGAGCGCGCCGACGGCGACGAGCGGGGTCAGGGCCTGGGGGTTGACCGGGTTCTTGACCAGTTGCTCCCGGTACTCGATCGTCGGGTTGCGTCCGGTGACCTCGGGATGAGTGTAGAAGTCGGGAAGCGCGTGATGGCCGGCCGTGGCCAGGCGGGCTTCGATCTCGGCGGTGTAGATCTCGACCTTGCCGCTCGGGGTGAGAAAGCGCTTGCCCTTGGCCTTGGGATCCAGCGCTTCGACCGCCTGATACCAGGAGGGGTGGTCGAGATAGAGGGTGCTGACGCCCGGATGACCGGCGGTGGGGCAGGGCCAGCGCAACGGCTCGGAACGCTTCTCCATCCGCGCCTGGGTCATGCCGCCCATGCCCGGGGTGTGGGCGACGAAGGTTGCCCAGAGCTTGCCGTAGTCCTTCCACTCCGCCCGCAGGTTTCCGGTCCAGTACGCGGGCGGGTTCTTGGTGTCGAGCCGCGCCATGGCATGAGCGAGGTCGATCCAGATCTCCCAATCCGGCCTGGACTCGCCGACTCGCGGCACCGCCTGTTTCTGCCAGCGGATCGCCCGGTCGTCGCGGCGCATGTAGACGGTCTCCATCTCGAAGCCGCTGCAGACCGGCAGGAGGAGGTCGGCGTAGTAGGCGGGCTCCTCCATGAAGAGGCCGGTGAAGACGTAGAACTCGAGCTGGCGAAACGCTTCCGCGACCTTGGCGCTGTTGGCGCAGCCGAGCAGCGGGTTGCCCTCCGTGATGATCGCGCGCAGGGCGTAGGGCTTGCGGCTGAGGATCGATTCCGCGAAATAGTCAGGCCCCACCGGCAGCGCCGGGCCGCGCGCCGGAACCGTCCCTTGGATCGGCGGCAGGTTGAGACCGCCGGGCCAAGTGTTGTGCATGAAGTTGCAGCCGCCCCCGTTGACGCCGACGTTGCCGGTGATCGCGGCGAGGAAGGCGAGGCAGCGGTAGGTGTCGAAAGCGTTCAACTGGTGGGAGATGCCGGCGTTGCAGAAGATCGCGGCGGGGCGGCTGCGGGCATAGTCCTCGGCCATCCGCCGGATGCTGGCGGCGGGGACGCCGGTCACGCCGGCCGCCCACTCGGGGGTGTACCGGCGGTCGAGGACGTGGCGCCGGAGCTCGGGAAAGCCGAGGGTCCAGCGCTGCACGAAGGCCTCGTCATACAGTTTTTCCGCGACCACATGGTGCAGGAGGGCGAGCACCAGGGCGAGGTCGGTGTGTGGCTTCGGGGCGATCCACTCGTCCGCCTGGGCGGCGGTGGGGGTGCGGCGCGGATCGATGACGACCAGCTTGGCGCCGGTCTGGGCGCGGCTCCGCAGGAGATAGGAAAACGTGACGGGATGGGTCTCGGCCTGATTGGTGCCCAGGAACAGGAAGTAGCGAGCGGCCCCGAGGTCTTCTTGGCCCGTCGCACCGTCCTTGCCATAGCCGTTGGTGAAGTTGCCCAGCCCGAAAGTCCAGGCGAGGGCGTCCCCTCCGGCGTCGTTGCAGACCGGACCGACGTCCGTGTCGTTCGGGCTGCCCAGAAGCTCGAAGAAGCGCCCCACGACGGAGCCGGTGCCCCGAGGAAGCCGGCCGCTGGTCTTGTTGGCGATCGTGCGCGCCTCGCCGGCATCCCGCAGCGCGAGGAGCTTCCGGGCCATGGTATCGAGCGCTTCATCCCAGGAGATCGGCTCGAAGCGGGAGTCGGCTGAGCCCTTGGCACCGGCCACCCGCTTCATGGGATGGGTGAGGCGAAAGCGGTTGTAGACCAGTTGCGTCATCATCGGACCCTTGACGCACAGGCCGCCGGCCTGCACGGGGTCTTCCGGCTCGCCGAGCACGTCGATGATCCGGCCGTCCTTCAGATGGACTTTGAGGCGGCACAGGGAGTTGCAGAACTGGCAGGCGCTGTCGACGATCCGGTCGGGCTCCAAGGCGCCGGACTGGTGGGTGAAATCGAAATCCGCGGGCTGGCAAGCGCCGGCCGCCGGATTCTTTCCCTCCGCGTTGGCCAGGAGGTCCCGGGCGGGGAGCCCGAGCACGGCGGAGGTGGCGGCGATTCCATGCAGGAAGCTACGCCGGGAAAGTCTCTTTTTACCGTCGTTGTCCATGTCGAACCTCCTGTCCGACGCAAGCAAGAAGAGTGGATGGACTCTACCATCGCCTGCGATCCCGGAAAAGCCGTTCGGACAAGAAATCCGGCGGAGACTCCTCGGCTCGCGGTCTACTTCGTGAAAAAGAGCGCCGGCCGGCGGAACGTGGGCCGGCGCTTTGAGGGGGAGGTCCGGACGCCGAATGGGGGGAGGAGATCGTGTCATTCCCCCGGTTCGTGTTCTACATCGAGGATTTCGCTGGCGAGCTCCTGCTTCTGACAAGCTTGTCAATCCGGCTCAGCTCGCTTCGCCCTGGGGGCAGCAGCGATACTCCTGCGACTTGTCGAGGAGCTCGATCTGCTTCTTGAGCAGCTCGTTCTGCAGCCGCTGGTGCTCAAGGTCGAGCTCGATCTGCTTGCGCCGTGCCGGCTCGCACGCGGAGCAATCGTCGAGGCAGGCCTTGACGAGGACGCCCGGCGTCGGTAGCGCCGACTGCTTCTCGAACGAGTAGCTCGCCTTCGCCTTGGCTGAGATTTTGCCGCCGGCATCCAGCAAACCCGCGTCCAGGAGCTCCTTCCGGACTTGTTTGATCGCTGCGTCGCGCAGGGCGGCGGTGATCTTGGCTGAGACGTCGAACGAAAGGTTCGGCGTGCCCAACGCGGGATTCCCGGTCCTGAGCTCTCTGCTCTGCTCCGTGGCCAGCACGTTCGTCGAGGTGACGCCGACGCCGCTACTGGAGCCGACCGGATTCGCGTCTACGCGGGTGAAATCGCGGCGCGGATCGGTATCCATGATGACGCGCAGCTCGATCGCTTCGAGCGTGTACTTGACGGTCTGCGTCTTGTTGATCTGATAGAAGAGGAAGGTGACCGCCTGGCACTGGTTCTTGTTCTCGAACTCTCGCGACGCGCTCTCGTAATGGTCCTGCGATTCCGATTCGGTATGGGTGCGGCTCTGGGATTCGCCGATGGACGTGCTCGACGCCTTGCGCGTGCCCATCTCGGCGGCGTGGAACGAGCTCTCCGCGTGCTGCGAATGCTCTCCCAGGAAGGTGGAGAGGGAGTTGGAGTCGAAGTTGCCGCTCATATTGGCCGAGCCACCCAGGCTGAAGAGATCGACCCCGGCGTCGGCGTGGCCGTCGACGTGAGAGTGCGACTGATTGCTGGAAGTGGCGCTGTCGCGGGAGCTCACGTCGAACAGAGAATCGCTCATCTGCTGCATGAAAAACGATTCTTCCGAGGATTGCGAGTTGCGATAGCCGAACTTCGTCGTGGTGTCGAAGGTGAACTTCGAGCGGCGGTCGGAGGTGAAGAGCCTCACCTTTTCCCCCGGCAGCAGCGTCGTCGTGTAGAGCAGATCGCCGATCGCGAGAGGCCCGCGGCAGCGAGTGAGACGGAAATGGAACTTCACCTCCACCGGGATCTTCTGCTCGACGTCCCTGTTTTCCACCACCGTCGGATAGGTCAGGCGATAGCGGAAATCGAGGATGTCGCAGATATCGTTGGGTGCGAGTTGCGGGCAGCAGGGTACGCCGTGAGCCTGGCTTGCCAATCCAGGCTGGGCATAGGGCTGTGCCGCGCGTGTGGGTTGACCGGCTTCCTTCGTGTCGTCGTTCATGGTCTCTTCTCCTCGTCGTCGGAATCAGGGCCTGGTTGCCTCTGCGCGAGGCGTTCATGAAGGTTTTCGTGGGCGGTGATGGTTTTCTGACAGAGGAAGGCCTCGCTTCAAGCCAAGGAATCAGCGGCTCGCGCGCTCCAGGGCTCCGGTCCGCAGCAGCACATCCACGTCCTCGGCAAGCACGGCGATGGCCTCGCGGTCCGAGAAGAGATAGCTCCGCCCCGAGCGCGGGCCACGCAGCGCGAGGACTCCCGCTCGCGTATGGCGCAGCAACGTTGGAGCGGAGACGGCCGGCGCCTGCCGTTTCGAAAGGTCAGGAGGGGAAATCGGGGGACTGTCGGGCGTCGCGCGCTGGCGCAGGCTCTGCGTCGTCATTGTTGCGCGTTTCTGTCCACAGCATGACATCGTCGTGAGCTCCTTTCAGAGGAAGATTCGTTGAATTCGGCTCGCCGATCGAGTGCGAGAATTTCTCGAGCAGTGAGGATCCGCCGGAGACCGCCAGCCATGCCGCGCACCCATCAGGGAGCCGGTTGGCAAGAAGAAGCGCGGCGGGCGCGGCGATCCAAAGGCTGAGGCAATAGGGGCAGTCCATGAGTCTGCCGAGCATGCCGCTGCCGGCGCGAGCGCGCAGACGCACGATCACATCGAAGGGACCGTCCTCGTGCGCGATCAGGTGCGACAAGCGCCAGGTGGCGAGCACGCAGAGCGTCAAGCGAAACCAGGGTGATCCGTCGTGCATGGCGTTGGTGGAAAGTGCGGGTGGCGAGGGAGACGCGCTCCCCGCCACCCGAGCTCTGTTTCCTCAATCGGCGTCGATCACCGAAAAGTCGAAACTCGGCGTCGTGTACTTGTCCTCTGGGTCGTACTCGTAGGGCGTCGGTAGGTTATTGCCATTGTCGCCACCGGCCGGATTGAGCGCACGGCTGGCCGCCCAGGCTCCGAACAAGTACGTGCCCTGCAGAGCGGTGGCCGCAAGCTCGAAAAACGCAGTTACCGTCGCTACGTTGTCGTTGACCGTCTCGTGCCAATGGGAGATGGCATTGGACGACGCATTCGGGAACCAATCGGCAGGTGCCCCTGAGGTGTAGACCAAGTCGACGGAACCGCATCCGACTCCTCGCAACAGGACATCCCGCAGATGGCTCGCGGCTGCGGTGAAGGTGACGCGAAATTCCAAGCTCTGCGGTGACGCTCCGCGCCGGACCACTGGGCATGGGTGGACGAGCGGCAGAAACGAGCCTTCGCGATTCTTGCGATACTCGACCACGAACGAGGTGACCGGTACCGCATTGTCGACGTGAAAGGCGACCGTGTCGGTGGCGGGCTGTGGCACGAGCGGAACGCCGCCGCTGCCAAGCTCGATCTTGAGAATGTGCTTACCGTTCCCGGCCGTGGTGGTATCCCAATCGATCAGGAGATTTGGTGGTTCCCAATCGTTCGGGTTGCCACCCTTTGGAATCACGATCGGATACCAGCCGTTCGAGTCGGGCATGACGTGAGCATACTCCGTGACCGTTCCGCTGGGATCGAGCCTGGTGAGCCACCAGGACTGGAGGAGCGGAAGGTCCGGCGTAAAGCTCATGCCGTCAGCGCTGTACCTGTCGAGGATACGGTAGTGCGTTGCCGGCGTCCCGACGTTCACGCAGCCATAGATCGGCAACGTACCGTGGAACGGCGACTGTGCAGCCGGCCTCGGCAGCAAGCTGTTGGGATCTCCGGAAGGGCGAGGGCGGTTCGGGCGCACGGCATAGCCGGCGATCGGATCGTACATCGAGAGATCGCCGCGTACCGGCATGAAGCCGGCGCGCACGATTTCGGGGACGTTGCCGCAAGGAATATCGATGATCTCGCCGCACTCGGGAATCGAGATGGCGATGGGCGAGGCGACGAGCTTGACGTTGGGTAGGTTTCCCGCGTTCCACCGCACCTGGAAGTACCCTTCGGAGTGAATCGTCTCTTCGATTCCATCGCCGTTGACGTCCTGCGTGACGCGGAACGTAATATCGGGCACGTCGAAGATCGGCGTCCACTCGGGAATCAAGAAATCGTAGCAACGGCGGAACGGGCCCACGAACCGGCGCAGATCGAGAGACTCCAGCAGTTCGTCGTTGAGATTGAGCCGCGAGCCGAGCGTGGAGCGCACCCCCGCCATCGTCAGGCGGGAGGCGTCGGCGTTGCCTTCCGCGCCGGCGCAATGGTCCAGCGTGCGGAATTCCTCAGGGAGTGGCGGCGGCAGTGGAGCGCCGAACGCATCGTTCTGTAAGAGGGCTGTCGCTTCGATGTTGTTGGCGCCGAACGACAGGCGGCTGAGGGCCGTGCCCAGCTTGCGTGCCGTGCCCTTTCCGAGTTGCTGTTCGACCGAGGAGAGGAGCCGGCCGCGATTGAGTCGAATCAGCGCCTCCGGCACCGGACCCACCTCGGGCGGGACCAAGTCCTTCAGGAGATCAGAGACCGTCGGACGTTCGAAGATTACCGGGAAGCAAATCCGTTCCAGACGCCACCGGAGAATCCAATCGATATCCCAGCGCGGCACGTAGACGCAGAAGTTGCCGCACTTGTCCGTCTTGACCGTGGCGATGACTTCACGCCGGCACCAGAGCGGGAAGTACCAGGCCCACGGGGAGACCACCGGGAAGTAACCCAACAGGGAGCAGTCCGTGTCTTCGACATGGACCGTCGCATAGGCCACCGGATGCTCGATCCCCGTTGCCGGATCTTCCTTGACCACCTTGCCGCAGATCCTCCGGAAAAAGAAAAGTCTCGGATCGACCTGCCAGCGAAGCTTGTCGGACAGCTCGGCCACCGTGAGGCCATGGATTTCGCGGACGTCCACCGCGGACATCGCGGCGAGCCGCTCGGCTTGGATCGCCGTGACCTTGACCTGATCGGGCGCCGCCGTCACGCGGCGCACACTGCTTGTGCTACTCGTCTTCCTTGGCATGAGCACTCCCAATGAGTTTGCGGTGATGTGAAGCTGCGGTCGATTCCGCAGAGCACCGTTCACAGGGGATTTCGCGGCCGGCTCTGGTTTTCTGACAATGGAGAAATCCAAAAGTTTGTCGTGGCGTCGTTATGCACAAACAGGTTGCACAAAAATGCCGACCGGCGAGAGTCGCGCGGCCGGCGGCGTTCAAGTCAAGAGTGGGTGATTTTTGTGGAGGATCTGCGGAGCCGGGAAACGAGAAACGAAAAAGGCGCCGGCCGACGAGGCAAGCATGGCCGGCGCAAGAGCTGATCCTTTGAGCATCAAGGGTCCAGGAGGACCGGGCTCTGAATCGACATCGGTGGCTCGGAGCCTCGTTTTACGACGAAGTTGAGCTGAGCTCGACAGCCTTCGAGGCCGTGTCCATCGCCGAGGTTCGTCATGATGTTGGGAATCGCTTGACCTCTCACGAAAATTGGGTAGGTCATCCGCTTCACGAGCACGCCATGTTTGAAACGGTCGATATCGAGCGTGGCGCTCTCGAGGTTGCCCACGCTGGCGATCCACTCCTGACTGATTTCAATCACTAGATTGTAGCGCTTCTCAGACTGAGGAATACTGGAAGAAGCAGCATGGAAGGCGGCTGGTCCCCCCCCGGGCGGAATGATGGAGCAACTTGGGCAGGGATTATCCCCCGGCTGCGGCAGGACCCACCGCTGGGACAAGACGCTTCTGTACTCGTCCGTTGGGCAGATATCCGTTGGCACCGCGTCGTCGGCGGTCATCAGCCGCGCCCTCGGATGGCAGACAGCGTTCAAAGGCTGAGGGCCCGTGACGTGATACGCAGCCTCAGTGCCGCCGATCAAAGAGGGGAGCACCGGCGGTTGATGGACCAGGGGCTTGCACTGTGCGGCCGAGGCGATAGTGAGAGCAGAGCAGGGCCTCGCTCCCGAGCCGCAAGCGCGCTCTATGGCGGCGCACAGGGAGACTTCCCGAAGCCGTGGAGCCGGGTGGTGCGGTCGCCGGACATAGAAGTCCGCATGGGCCTCCTGGCCATCGGCGGAGCGGTCGAGGAGCCGCATCACCCCAGCCGGTCTGAGCCCGGGGCGCAGATGCCAGACCACGGCGGCGATGGAGGAGACGACAGCCGCGGAGACGGAGGTGCCGGTAAAGACCCCGGTGACGGTTTTGCCCTCGATTGCCGCGGCATGGTCCCCATAGGCGACAAGCCGGGGAAGCCCCCGGGTCCGCGAGTTGGAGAGCGGCAATCCTTGCCAGTCCACTCCGCCCACCGCGTACACGAGCTTGGAGTGGAGGGGCGGGCTGGAGGGATGCCGCAACTCCCAGGCAGCAGGCAGAACGGGCCAGCGGGAATCGTGCAGGCTGCCTCCCCGGCGGTTGCCTGCGGCGGCGATCACCAGCACGTCGCTCTGCGCGGCGAATTGCAGGGCCGCGTAGACTCTTTGCACTGAGGGTTCCAACTGCGAGACCGTGCGAGCATCGATATCTGTTCTCAGGCCGTCGAGCGGGGTCTCGCCGTCCCAGCCAATCGAGAGATTCAGAATCAGGTGTTGGGAGCTGCCCGACAGATTGAAATCTGAGACTGCCTGCTCAATCTTCAGTGCGATGTCGGCGATCGTGCCGACTCTCCCGCCCGAATCGGCAGGGAGGGGGATTGAGAGCTGTTTCGGATCGCCATAGTTCAGTGCGCGAAGGCTGGTGATCGTGGCGGCGCACTGGCCGTCGTCGTCGCAGACGAGCTCTCGAGCGAGTTGGCCCATGGCATAACCGTGCTGGGAGCCGGAAAGAGGAGCGCTGGAGGAGAGAGAATTCTGGTCCGGCTGGCTGTCAATGAAGGTGAGTTGGACGTCGGGTGTGTTTGAAGCGGCGAATCGAAAGGGCACACGGCCGGTCTGGTTCTTGAACTCGTCGGCAAGGATTGACGCGAACGGCGCGGCCGGCGGAGCGGAAGGGACCTGCGGCTGGTCTTGACCGAAGGTGGCGATGGCCATCCGGTCCGGTTTGGCCGTCAGCAGGTCGGCGGGCCGAACGAACGGCTCATTGGATTGGAGGGGGCGATTGTAAGTACAGAAGCGATCGAGGCCCACTTTGTGGATCAAGGCGCGATTGGCGGCGGCTTTCGCCGGGATCCGCGGGAGTGTGAGCACGTTGAAGGGGTTGTCCTGAGCCAGCGCGGGCTCGATTTGCCAACCGTGAACGGGCGGGCAGCTCGTTTTCCCTTTCCGCAGGATTCCTACCTGGCGCCAGGGGATGTAGCCGCTCTTGGGGTCAATGGCGTTCGCATCGCTTAGGACGTGGCTCGACAGTGCATGGAGGCTTGATTGCACTGGCGCCAAGCCGGAAGCGGCGAGGGCTCCGATCAGCATACAGAGCATCTTGAGTCTCATGGAGTTTCTCCTTGGGCGGCGATAGGATTGTTGGCCGCACCTACAAATAAGGCTTTCGCACCCAGGAAGATGTTTCTGACAGACAGGAGGGCAAGATCAGGGCTCGAAGAGGCGAAAGCTCGCCCAGTCGTCCGGCTTCACGTGCCGGCAGCTCTGACGGCAGGCCAATTGGGCCTTCTGAAACTGCTGCTGCAGATTCATCCCAGGCTTCCAGCACCGATAGAGCTCGACGGCGAAGTCGTGCGCCGTAGTGTCAGGGACGGGCCGTGTGGCTGCCACTACGGCCCGGCTGCCATTCAACAGGAATGCCTGAGCCAGGCCGATCCCTTCGCCGGGGGCCTCCTCGGAGGAACGGCCGCCTTCACAGGTTGCGAGCACCACCCAGGACGGTACCCGGCTCAGGGCCAGAACATCGGCCGGAGTCAGGCGGGAGCCGTTGGCCAAGCGGAGAGCGCTGTCCCATCCGGCGAATCCCGAGTACTCGCCATGGCCCGCAAACTGGAACAGCTCGGCGCGAGGGAGCTCATCGCGCACTCTTTCGGCAGTGGAGGCATCCTTTAACGTCCAGCCCTCGCCCCAGCCGCCGATCGTTTCGGCGAAGTTCTTGGATTCCTTCCTGGCTTCGGGAAGATTGCTCTCGGGGTCTGCCACGAGCAGGGCCACGGGTGATTCGGAAAGCGCGGAGGATGAAGGGGCGGGCATGTCGAGGCCATAGACAACGGGAATCCAGGCGAGCAAGGGCTTGCCGGCGAGGGGCAGGCGATGGAATTCGACGGCTCGTAACGGACCGTATGGAAGCACTCGTAAAAGCCGGGCGCCTTTGAGGGCTGACTGGAACGGTTCGATCAGGCGCTGTGCGAGGGCTTGGGTGTCGCCGAGATCGGCAGGCAGATCAAAGGTCGTGACCCCGATATCGTGTCCATGAGCGGCGAAGCCCACCCAGCCCTTGGGAAGGGGGTGGAAGGCCAGAATGACCTCGCCCGGAAGCGGCGGAGGATTGGGTTCTCGTTTCTCTTCCTTGCCAGGATTGCCGAGGGACTTCATCGCGCGCTCGAGACCCTTTCGGGCCTTTTCGAGCTCAGAAGACCGTTTCTCCAGGGCGCGTTTCAACTGGTCGCCGGGGAGCATCCCTTCCTGGCCTACCTCGCGATCGATTTGATCGCGTAGAGCCCAGTAGGTCGATAGCGAATCGGTCCAGCTTTCTTGCTCCGCAGAAGTCAAATGGGCCAGCCTGTCCCTCACGGCAAGCTGGCGCAGCAGCCGTGAGCGGTCCCGCCGCACCAGGTCCAAGGCGGCCTGCCGCTGTCCACTGTCCAGGAGTGTCTGGAGATATTGCCGCACCTCCGATTCCCTCTGGGCGACGAAAGTATCTCGCCCTTCGTAGGCCGGGATGTGCCAGATCTGCTGATCAATGAGGCTGTCGGCCTCCTGGAAATGGAGGATCGCCTGCGCCGGCTGGTTCGATGCGAGCGAGGCATGGGCACGGCCGACCGCGGCCCGAAACCGGCCCTCGAGCGACAAAGCCTCCTCGGCCGCCTGGGAAAGCTGGTCGTAGAGATGGAGTGAGGCCGCAGGATTCTTCTCTGCAATCGCCTGCCGTCCTTCCAGATCGAGCCACCAGAGGCGTTGATCAAGAGTCGGATGGGATGCAAGCGATGGCTTTTTCGCCTCTGTCAGGAGGCGCCGAGCCTCAGGCCATTGTCCTGCCTGTTGATAGGCGAGAGCCAGGTTGAGGCGAGCGTTGAGACGCTGGGCTGGGCGGCAGCCGTTATCATCGAAGATCTTTTGAGCTTCGCGCAGATCAGGCGTCGGATCTCCGATGTTTTCTCCGCCCTCGTGCGCGAGCAGCCGGGACCAGGCATGGTTGGTCAGCAAGCTCCCAAGATCGCAAGGGGTTTCAGGATGACGTTCGGAATTCAAACGGGTGAAGAGTTGCTCAGCGTCCTGAGATCGTCCGAGCTCTTCGAAAATGCGAGCCAGAACCTGTTCGGCCGTCCAGCGTTCCGCGTCCCGCCCGACTTTTTCCGCCAGCTCTACCGCCCTCCGGAGCTGATCCAAGGCCAAGCCATAGTTACCCACTGATTCTGCCCAGAGGCCTAGGTTATAGGCAATCAAGTATTGATAGTTGGCTGGAATTTTATCAGGGACCCGTTCTAGAACCTGTTGGGCTTTGTCGAAGCGGCCGCGTTCCAGATCGATGGCGGCTAACATGGTCGCATTGAGAATTTCGCTACTCAAAACCCCATTGGTGTGATCGGCAGCGATAGCCTTTTCCAGAAGACTCGCAGCCTTCGTGTCGTTGCCTTCCAGACGCTCCAAAGATGCAAGCGTATGCAGGATGAAGCCCTGCTCCTCAGGGGGACCTTCACTGAATGACAGAAGCTCCCGCGCTTGGGACTGCTTGCCAAGACCGATGAGCTTATTGGCCTTCTGAAACCAATCGGGGAAATCCCTGTGGGCTACGATAAGAGACCAAGCTGGGCCGCTGGTGCCGTCTTTTTGGCGCAGACGCACCGTGAGCAAAGAGGACGACGAGGGCAGTTCAAGGACGAATCGGCGACCGCCTCCAAGAGCCTTACCTGCATCGGAAACTCTGTAGTTCCCAGCCTGGATCTCAACTTGCGTGCCGAGAGGTGTCTTAACCCAAAGCCTAAGATGATTTTTGGGCTTTAGGACACAGGTCGGGCCGGGCAAGGAGACCTCCCAGCAACCGCCGTACTCGACTTCTGGAGCCGGCAGCGCAGGGCCGCAAGCGAGCAGGAGAACGGCGAGGCCCAATAGGGAACTACGCCACATCATGGATCGATCTGAAGGTTTGTGGAAGCTGCCCGCCAATCGGCATTTCCGGTCCGGCCCGCACGCAACTCCGCCTGGGGATCCGGTGGCATCCTGTCCGGGCGGGCCACGATCCCCCAGACCGTCCAGAGGCCCGCCTGGATGTCTTTCGGTAGCGCACCCCTGAGAATCACGACTCCATTGCCTTTGATCTCTGGCGTCGATTGCCAGGGGCGGAGGTCAACGGTGCCCGCGCGTGAGAGGAAGCTGCGCGCCTCCAGCGGGGGCTTGACCTCCGTGTCCGGGCGCAGGGTGACAATCACCTGTGAACCGGGATGGGCCGGCCTCGATTCGCTCCCCCGGTATTCGGACTGCGCTTTTGCTTCGGCCGTATAATCTGACAATGGCGTCAGAACGGGCGGCGGCGGCACCAGGAGGAACACCACCACCACCGCCGCCGCGAAGCCGGCCCAGACCTCGGGTCTGCGGACCATGCGCTGCCAGAAAGGGGGCACGGGGGGAGGCCGCTTCTGCGTTTCCCGTTGACGATCTCCGGCGGCCCGCTCCGCCGCCTGCTTGGATTGAATCGCGCTTACCACCCGGGCCTGAAACTCGGCGCCGAGGGGACGGAAGGCCTCGTAGGCTTCCCGGTATTCAGGAGACGAGTCGGCGAGGGCCTTGAGCTCGGCCTCCTCTTCCGCGGTCAGGGTGCCGGCCGCCAAGCGGTCCCAGCGTTCGTCGAAGCGGGCCTCCTCGGCCTTGGTTTGGCTTCGTGCCAGATCTCCCAGCTCGCGTAAGAGTCGATCGCTCATTTTTCGTTGCCCTCCTGCTCTGTACTTCGTGTTGAGGCTCAAGGTCCTGACAACTCGTCCCGCAGCCTCCGGGCCAGGCGGCGAAGGCGGCTGTGCCAGGCGTAGACGGCGACCGCGGAAAGGCCGCTCGCCGCCCGCACCTCGGCCTGCGACAGATCCTGGAGGAAGAGCAGGTCGAAGAGCTGCCAGCCCTGCGGGCTCAGCTCCTCGCGGAGCCGTTCGAGGAGGAGGGCGAGCTGTTGGCGGCTGGCGGCGGCTTTTACCGGGCTGGGATCCGGAGCCACGACGTCGATCTCGCCCACCGTCAACGACGGCTCCTCCTTCCGGCGGAGAAAGGATAACGCCTCGCGCTCCGCCACCAGCCCGACGAAGTTGGCCAGGGACAACCCCCGTTCGGGTTGCCAGGAGCGCAGCACGCGGCCATCCCGGGCGAAGAGCTTCAGGAGGACGTCCTGGGTGAGGTCCTTGACCTCCTCGCGGACGCTGCGCCCGCCGGCCAGGAGGGACCGCCGGGCCAGGGTGCGGGCCACGCGGGCCTGGATCACCGGCGTCAGCAGAGCGACGAGCTCGTTCTGGGCGGTCGGATTGCCGTCCAGGGCTCTCTTCACCAAGCTGATGGTGTCATCAGAGTTCATAGGCGTAGATCGTTCCTGAATGCTTCAGTATAGGGTACTCGGGCCCGAGGCGAGGTGATGGAACACGGTTTTCACGCAAACGATCGCAAGCAGCCAGCCCGTGACCACATCGAGAACGTGATGCTGGTGGGTCAGGACGGTGGCGGCGGCGAGCAGAGCCACCCACGACCAGAGGACGATCCTGATCCCTTTCGAGGCCCGAGGAGAGAACACGGCCACGCAAACGACGCCCATCGCCACGTGGAGCGAGGGCAGAAGGTTGTAGGTGAGGTTCAGCCGGTCCGCGAGATGAAAGAGGCCGGCCCACCTCCCGAGATCCGCTTCGCGGGGCGGCGCGAAGGCGAGCTGGGCGGGAAAAGCTAGGAAGCCCACTCCGGCGCAGGCGATGACGACCGCCAAGGTCCACACCACCGCGCGGAATTCGCGACGGGTTCGCAAGACGAACGGCGCCATGAGGAACAGGAGATAAAGCGACATGTAGAAAACCGTCATCGCGGGGACGAGGGGAATGCGCAGCTCGGCCGGGAAATGCACCGGGACGCGCAGGCCGCGGCGCGCGGTGAGAGCGTCCATGCCGCCGTAGACGAGCAGGAACCAGGCCGTATTGGCGAGCGACAGGAGCGCCACGTAGCGCAGATGCTTCCAGCCCGGCCAAGCCAGGAAGGGGGTCACCGCAGGCTCTCGTCGAGGTCCTGCAAGATCGCCGCGACCAGCTCGTTGACGCCGCTTTTCGGCCTCAAGTAGTGGTCGGCTCCCCAGATGGGGTACACCAACCCCGGCAGGGCACAGACGTCCGCCAGCACCAGTCCGCCGTCGTTGGGGCCGAGCGGCGTGAGCCGGCGATGACAGCGCCGCGAGATGCCGCGGTCCAGATGCTCGCGCAGGGGAAAGCCGACGACGCTGATCAGCCGCAGGTGCTCCGGCAGGCGCAATGCGAAATCGAGCGTCTGGCCCGGGCCGTAGCGCAGCTCGGTCAGGAAGCTCGTGCTCTGGCCGCGCAGCCGGTAGTAGAGGCGGCTCAGCACGGCCCCCGGGTTCCTGGGCGAAAGCAACCATTCCGCCATCGGCGTGCCGTCGAGAATGCCGCACAGGCTGACCCAGGCGGCCACGTTTTTGAAGGCGCGGCCGGCGTCCGGCTCGGCGAGGGCCATCTTCACGTCCGCGCCGCCTTTGCTCAACGAGGCCAGGATCATCGGCCGTGGAGGCTGTTTCGCCAGCCAATCGCAGAGGATCCGCGCGTTCTCCTTCAGGCGTCCGGCGCTGGCCAGGGGAACCAGATCGGTCGGGCAACCCAGGGCTTCGGCCTGCTCGCGCAGCACGTGGCCGTCCGCGCCGGACCGGGGATTCTCACGATAGAACACCCCGGGAACGATCACCAGGATGGCGTCCGAGCGCCAGACGGTGGCGGCCGGCCGCTTGCAGGCCTCCTCGATCCGGCGGATGAACGGCCCATGGAAAGGGGATTCCAGAAGGCTGCGATAGAGCCGGGTCGTCGCCGCGTCGATCCCCTCGCGCGCGGCGAAATCCCGCAGCTCTCCGGCGCTCGGGAGAGCGGAGGTCAAGCCCGCCCGCGCCTCCCGCCGAGGAACCATCCGATCAGGAGACCGATCAGGAGAGCGATGCCGCCCGCCCAGTACGCGGTCCGTTTGGCCATGGCCAGAAGCGGGTTGTCGAAGAGATTGTCCGACGCATGCAGACTGGCGATCAGCCATTTGTCGCCCTCTTTGACCAGCGTGGCGCTCCACCGCGCGGGCAGGTCGAGGGTCTTGCCGCTGGTCAGCGTGAAATGCTCGACGGCACTGCCGAAAGAGATACCCGTATTGCCGCCGTACGTACCGCCGCCGTAGAGGATGGTGAGCTCATCCACGTTGACGTCCGCCTTGTAGCTCGCCACCACTTTGTCGGGACCGGTCATCATGCGGTTCAGGTACGTCCGCATGCCTTCGCGCCCCCGGCTGACCTCCGCGTTGTGCCAGGTGACCACCGCGTTGGGATGGAAATACAAGAGCTCGGCTTCGATGTCGCCCTTGTTCATCGCCGCGAGGAGACCGTCGCGGAAGGCGCGCAGCTCGTTGTGAACGGCCTCAGGGTTCGGAGGCGGTATAGGTATTGACGGCGTCTGGGATAAAGCGGGCACTGCTGCCATGCACAGGAGGGTCAAGACTGCGATGGATGTTTTCATGGTCACCTTCGCGGGTTGGGGTCGGTCGTGGGGCCGGGGTGGCTGGCGGCTCTTGCGGCAGGGATACCACCCAATGGAAGAAATCGATCATGTCCTGATCGTCGGGGCCGAGGCTTCGGGGGTTGTAGCGGGTGGCGCGGAGCTGGCGCGCCTCCTCTTTCAAATAACCGAAGGTAAAGAGCCTGCGCAGCCGTAGGCAAAGTGGATCGAAAACCCGTAGCGGTCCTCCGGATCGATGGGCCTGGACGATGCCATGGCACCGCGTTCGGCCGTCTTCGAGCGGCTCCATCGCCATGAGGAAGCCACTGCGCAGACGCTCGAACTCGGCGGTGATCACGGCGAACGTTCCACCCCAGATGGTGAGGGTGATCTTCACCGTGCGCCCGGCGGTCACGCGCAGGATGCGATCGAAGATCGTGTGCCCCACCACTTTCGCGGGGTAGCTGTTGCGCCGCGCGAAGGGCGCCGGGCAATCGATCACAGGCGGCGCCAGGAGCTCGCGGTCGTGGACGGCGGCGAAATGCTGGCGGTCGAAGGCGTGCGCCGAGTTCATGAACCACGTGCAGTCGGCGACGTAGCGAAACACCTCACAGGCCACGTAGTCGTCCGGATTCGCATCGAGAAAGAAGGGCAGCGGGAAGAGCGGCTCGCGACCGTTGAAGAAGAAGATCAGGCCGTGCCGCTCTTCGACGGGATAGGTTTGCAAACGGGCGAAGGGCGGCGCGGAGGCTTGGTTCGGCAAGGCTGCGCAGACGCCGTCCGGCCCATAGCGCCAATGATGGAACGGGCATTGAATCGTCTCGCCCACCACCGTGCCGCAACCGAGGTCCGCTCCCAGGTGCGCGCAGTGCGCGTCCATCACAGCCACCCGTCCGCTCGCCGTGCGATATGCCACGAGCTGCCGCCCCAGAATGCGTTGCGAAAAGGGGCCTGCCTGCAACCGCCGGCTCTCGCAGAAGAGATACCAGGACGCCGGAACGGCCGGGAAGGCGTTAGCCTCGGGAGCTGCCCCGAGACTACTTGATGACTTTGCCGGCATAGCGGTTCTCCACGTGCTCGGCTGAAAATTGCGGTCCGCGCCATTCGCGCAGGTAGGCCCGGAGCAGGCTGCCGCGAGGCTCGTGGGCCTCCACGGTTTCAGAGAGAAGGGGCAAGTACACCCAGGGCACCGTCGGGCTCAGGTGATGATTCAGGTGCCAGTTGTGGTTTAGCCAGACGAGATCGAGAAGCCCGAACGTCCGCAGGTTCAGCGCGCCCTTCTGCACGTCGCGCTCCGTGCCGTAATGGTGGGCGTACTGCATCGCCGACCAGATGAATCCGAAGCCGAACATCACGGCGAGATACTGGAGGAACGGGATCTTCCAGAAGTAGATCATCGCGGCGTGCACCAGGATGACCGCCAGGGCTTCCACCTGGATGAGCCGCCGGTAGCGGGGATTCAGCGACTCCAGAAAGGCCTCGGTCGTGCGATCGAACTTCGTGTAGCGAGGCGTGATGATCGCGGGCCGGAACAGGACGACGAAATTGGTGAGGTAGATGAGCACCCAGAACATGCCGGTCAGGGTGCCGTAAAGCTGGACGTATTTCCAGAAACGGTTCTCGTCCTCGAAGTAGAGATCGAACGCTTCGTCGTCCGACCGGTTGCGGATGTGATGGCCGATATGCCCCTGGCGAATGAGGTGAAACGGCGCGGGAAAGAACAGGGCCAGCAGGACGCCCGCCGTCTGATTCACTTTCGGATTCGGATGCAGCAGGTTGTGCTCGGCCTCGTGCAGCATGGCGTACCCCGAGTTCATGGCGATGCCGTAGGCCAGGGAGAGCAGCGCGATGGATCCCCAGGAATGGACTTGGCCCGCCGCCCACAGAATCAGGCAGAGCGTGCAGAGCTGGACGGTCGCGATGGCGAGGTTCAGCCGTCCGGGAATCGGAAAGCCGGACCGGCTCATCGCACGACCTCCAACTGCGGCCCCCGTGGAAGATACCCGCAGATCTTCAGGGCTCGCAGCTCGGGCGTCGCGTCGAGCCGGGCGAAAGTCCTGGGCACGATCTCCCGCGAGTAGAGAGAGGTCCGGTACTCGTCGTCCGCGGACAGCGCCAGCACCTGGCGCCGCATCTCCGGCCGCCGTTCGCGCAGCTCCGGAAACTCCCGGACGAGCTCGTCGACGACGCGCAGTTGGGCGCGCTTCGGGGTGCTGAAGAATTCGCCGAGCATCCAGGCGAAGAGTTTCGCGTTGGCTCGGCGTAGTACGGGATGGCTTCGTTGCCAAAGGGCGTCGAGAAGCTCCTCGTCCCAGCGAACGTGTCCCACCTCGTCGGCCAGATGAAGGCGATGCGCCTGGACGAAATTCGGTTCGATGGACTCGCGATGGCGAAGGATGCCGCGGGAGTAGTAGAGGGACCGCTCTTCCTGGACGAGCATGAGCCACAGGAACAACGGGAAGAGCCGAGGGCGGGCGACGGCCCAGTTCGAGGCGGCCGTCCAGAGCTTCGGGACCTGGACGAAATAGAAGTCGCGGCCGGTATAGAGCTTCGGGGCGCAGCGCTGGTTCAGGCGCCGGAACATCGCCGAGTGTTGCCGCTCCTCCTCCTGAAACCGCCGCAGGCCGTCCGCCATCCGGTCCGGCCAGGCCTGCCGCCGCAGCGACTCCAGGATCCTGGTGCCGAGGGCGGTCTCGAAGTAGAGGATCTGCTCGTTGAAATAGAGCGCGTGGAGTTGGTTGTACCGCCGGCGCTGCTCCGGCGTCAGCGCGCCATAGGCCGGCGTGTAGTAGAGCGGCGTGAAGGCCTCGGGAAGGAAGAGCTTCCCCGGATCGACCGGTGAATCTTCGAGGGCTGTGCCCCTGGCGATTGCGTTCATGGTCCTCTTCGTGCCGGCCGTGGGATCGCGGTTTTCGCGAGTCTACTCCGGAGCCGGGTTCCGGGGCAACGCGGTCACCGGCCACCTCCGGCCGCGGAACTGAACCTCCGGGGCTTCCCAGGGTACTCACGGGTCTGTAGCCGCGCTTCAGCCCGTTGGGGGAGAGTGGCCTCGTTTCCATCAGGAGGAGAAAGATGATCATCCACCGATTCACTCTGCCCGCGCTTGCGCTCAGCTTGCTTCTCGTCGCCTCGGCCTCGGGTCAGTCTCATCATTCCATGGGGGCCATGGGGAACATGGGGGCCATGGGCGGCAAGGTCGCCTATGATCCCGAGCCCCGCGGCGGCGACCCGACGACGCCGGAGGACTGTGTGGGTGTGGACGCCAAGATCACGATCACCGGCAGCTCCTTCTCTCCGGCGACGGTGACCATCGACCCCGGGCAGCCGGTGTGCTGGACCTGGGCGGGGAGCACCGAACATACCGTCAAGGCGGACGACGAGTCGTTCTCGAGCGGCAACCCGGCCACCCACAACAATTTCCAGCACACCTACACGGATTCGGGCAACTTCGGCTTCTACTGCCAGGTTCACGGCAGCCTCACCGGCGGCATGCGCGGCAACGTCATCGTCCGGGGTGCGCCGGGCAGCGGCGCCGGCCAGGGGCCGGGTAAGCTCGGATTCGCACCCGCCGGCTACGAGGTGGCCGAGGGGGCCGGAGCGGTGACGGTCATCGTGGAACGCGCGGGCGGCAGCGATGGTGTCGCGACCGTCAAGTTCGCCACCGCCGCCGGCACGGCCAAAGGCGGCAAGGACTTCATCGCCCGAACCGGCACGCTGAGGTGGGAGAGCGGCGACCAGAACCCGAAGACGATCGACATCGCGATCAAGAATGACAGCGTCAAGGAGCCGGATAAGAGTTTCGCCGTCCGTCTCAGCAAGGCTACCGGTGGCGCGATGGGCCCGAGCTCCGCGACGGTGACCATTCACGACGACGACGGCACGGGATGCGGTTCGAGCCTCGCCGCGGCCTCGCAGGTGCGAGCCGTGGGGCAGTCCGCCAGCGAGATCCGCCTCACCTGGGACGAGGCCTCCGCCGAGGCGAAGTCGGCGGTCCACATCGAGCGGCGGGCACCGGGCGGCGCCTTCCAGGAGATCGCCTCCGTGGCGGCGGCCGTGGGGAGCTTCACCGACTCCGGCCTGCCCGGCGGCGCCGAGTTCCAGTACCGGGTGCGCACCGAGGCGGCCGACGGCTCCTCGGCCCTCTCCGCGATCGCCGCCGCCGCCACCAACGGCCTGACGACGGCTTGCGACGACTCCGGCAAGGCCCTGTGCCTCGGCGGCGGCAGATTCGAGGCCACGGTGAAGGCCGGCCGCGAGGTCAAGCGGATGATGCTGCCCGACGCCGGCAACTCGGGGCTTTTCGCCCTCTCCTCGAACCAGGACCTGCAGCTCCTGCTCAACGTGCGGGACGGCTGTGCCGCCAACAACCACTACTGGCTCGACCTCGCGGCCGTCACCGAGGCCGAGTTCACCGTCAAGGTGCGCGACACCCAGACGGGCCGCACCTGGGTCTACTTCCACCCGGCCGGCAGCGCGCCCACGCCCCTGCGGGACGTCGAAGCCTTCGCCACCTGCCCCTAGGGTTCACCTCTATAATGGGCTCTTCCAAGCGAGGAGGAGCCCATGACGCCGAACGACGACCAGGGCGCTACCGCGGAGTTGCGGCGCGAAGAGGCGCGCGTCGAGGAGCGCAGCGGCGTCTTCAAGAAGGAGCTCGGGCTCACCGACTTGGTGCTGACCCAGGTCCTCTTCATCGTGGGGCTGCCGTGGATCGGCGTCGCCGCCCGGCAGGGGCCGTCGCACGTGGTCCTCTGGCTGCTCGCGATGCTCTTCTTCTACCTTCCCTCGGCGGCGGTGGTGATCTACCTCAACCGCATCATGCCGCTCGAAGGCGGCCTCTATCAGTGGGCCCGGCTCGGCTTCAATCCACTGCTGGGCTTTCTAGTGGCCTGGAACCTGTGGCTGTTCGCCATTCTGAACACCTCGGAGATCGGCCTCCAGGTCACGCAGTACGTTCGATACATCCTGGGGCCGAGCAGCGAGGGGTTGACGAGCAGCAAGTGGTTCATCGGTGCCGTGAGCCTGGGATTGATCGGTGCCCTGGTCCTGTTGACGACGGTGGGGCTCGGCACCGGCAAGTGGGTCCATAAAGCGGGCGGCGTGCTGATGCTCGTCACCTTCTTCGCGATCCTGATCCTGCCCTGGCTGAACCTGGCGCACGGCACCCTGCCCGCATTCCACCCCCTTCAGATCGAGATGCCTGTGCTCTCGATCATGAGTCTGAACCTGCTGGGGAAGATGGGTTTCGGCGCGCTGGGGGGCTTCGAGTACGTCGCCATCCACGCGGGCGAGTGCAGGGACCCCGTGCGATCGATCACCCGCTCCGTGTGGCTGGCGGCGCCGGTCATCGCCTTGCTGTTCATCCTCGGCACGAGCTCGATGCTGGCGATCGTTCCGCCGGGCCAGATCGACCTGATCGCGCCCATCCCGCAGGTGCTGAGCGAGGGCTTCCGTACCCTCAACCTCGCGCTCCCCATCGCCACCACGACGATCCTGGCCTTGCTCTGCATCCGGATCGCCCAATCGAGCGTGATGTTCGGAGGCAACACCCGCCTGCCCATGGTGGCCGGCTGGGACCGTCTCCTCCCGGACTGGTTCACGAGGCTCCACGCCAGGTACAAGACACCCGTCAACTCCATCCTCTTCGTGGGAGCCGCCACGCTGGCCCTGGGGCTCGTCGGATTGATCGGAGTGGGGAAACAGGAAGCCTTCCAGTTGCTCTGGAACGCCTCGGGAGTTTTCTACGCCCTCACCTACCTCGTGATGTTCGCCATCCCGCTTTTCGGCCTGCGAGGAGTCGAGCCCCGTCCGCCCCTCTGGCTGAAGATCTGCGCCCTCTCCGGCCTCCTGATGACGGTGCTCTACCTGGCCCTCTCCGTCGTGCCGATCATTCAGGTGGAGAGCCGGGTGATGTTCGCGGTGAAGATTTCGGGGTTGATCGGGGTGACGAATGCGGTGGGGTTGGGGATTTATCTGGCGGTGGGGCGGCGGCGGGCTGGAATCTGAGAGACCCGGGATTGTGTTCGGATACCATTCCCCCATGGAACCCGTCCAGCCCATCCTTGTCGCCGATCTGTTCCCTGGGCTCCACGCGGAGCTGATCTCCCTCCTTCGGGGCCTTTCCTCGGAGGACTGGAGCCGGCCCACGGTCGCGGGGGCTTGGGTGGTCCAGGACGTGGCCGCCCATCTGCTGGACGTGACGCTCCGGCGGCTTTCGATGCAGCGTGACGGGGCGCGGCTGCCGCCTCCCGAGCAGCCTCTCGCCGGGTACGACGACGTCCTCGCCCTCCTCAATCGCTTGAACGCGGAGTGGGTGGCGGTGGCCCGGCGGTTCAGCCCTCGGGTGCTCACCGATCTCCTCGAGTTGGCGGGCCGGCAGTTGGCCGAGCAGATGGCCACGCTCGATCCGTTCGCTCCGGCGATCTTCTCGGTGGCCTGGGCCGGGGAGGAGACATCCTTCCTGTGGTTCGACATCGCCCGCGAGCTCACCGAGCACTGGCACCATCAGCAGCAGATCCGCGACGCGGTGGGGGCGCCGCCGCTCACCGGCCGCCAGTGGCTCCACCCGGTGCTCGACACGTTTCTGCGGGCGCTTCCCCACGCCTACCGCGAGGTGAGGGCCGTCCACGGCACCCGCGTGGCCTTCGAGATCCAGGGTGAGGCCGGAGGTGAGTGGACGCTGATGCGCGAGGGGCCGGCCTGGGTCCTATATTCGGGCGCTCCCGAGGAGGCGGACTGCCGCGTGGTCATGCATCAGGACACGGCTTGGCGACGGATGACCAAAGGGCTGACCGCGGAGCAGGCGCTGTCGCGGACCGAGATCGTGGGCGACCGCTCCCTGGGCGAGCCGGTGGCCGGGATGCTCTCGGTGATGGCTTGACGTGGTACCCTTCATAGATCCGCTTCTATAGGTCCATCCAGGGTGAGCCTGCGGGGAAGGCGGTGGCCCTATGGCGCTTCTCGGACGAAAAATCGACAACATCAGGATCACCGGCTTCCTTGGGGAAGGTGGGATGGGTGCGATCTACGCAGGTTTCGATGAGAAACTGCGGCGGAAAGTTGCTCTCAAATCCATCCGTCCGGACCGTTTCGGAGTCGCGGCCAAGGCCCGTTTCCTGCGCGAGGCGCGCAGTCTCTCCCGGCTCAGCCATCCCAACATCTGCAGGATCTACGACTACATCGAAGGCTCCGAGAGCGACTTCCTCGTCCTCGAGCTGATCGGCGGCGAGGATCTGCGGACAGCTTTCGTGCGAGGAATCGAGCCCGCTGAGAAACTTCGCATTGCCGAGGAGGTGGCGATGGCCCTGGCCGCCGCGCATGCGAAAGGGATCGTCCACCGGGATCTCAAGATGGCCAACGTTATGTTGACCGAGGATGGCTCGGTCAAGGTGCTGGACTTCGGACTGGCTCAGTTCACTCAAAGCTCCACCATGACTCCCGTGGAGCCCCTGGTCCTGGCGGGCTGGGACCCCGCGGCGGCCAAGGAGGAGACGCAGAAGGTGCCGGCGGGGGCTCCGGGGGATACCATGATCGGTATCGTGGTGGGGACGCCGTCCTGCATGAGCCCCGAGCAGGCCCGCGGCGAAATGGTGACCGCCGCCAGCGACATGTACTCCTTCGGGCTCCTGCTCCAGGAGCTGATGACGGGCAGCCCGGCCTATGACCCGAATCTGCGGGTCGACGCCCTGATGACCAAGGTCCGCACCGGAGAGGTCCAGCCCTCCAGGGGGATCGAGGCCGATCTGGTGGACCTCATCCAGCGCCTGGAGTCCGTGGCCCCGGAAGCGCGCCCCACGGCCGCCGAGGCGCTACGGCGGCTTCATTGGATCCGCGACCGGCCGCGCCGCCGCCTGCGCCGGCTTGCCATCGCGGCAGGTTTCCTGCTGCTCGCGCTGGGGTTCGTCAAGTACACTCTCGACCTGCGGGGGGAACGAGACCTGGCCGTGCAGGCCCGTCAGGAGGCAGAGCGGTCGCGCGCCGAGGCCGAGGACGTCGCCATGTTCCTGGAAAACCTTTTCGCCGTGTCGGACCCCGGTCGCACGCGGGGAGAGACCATCACGGCGCGCGAGGTCCTCGACCGCGGCGCCGAGAACATCGAGCGCGACCTGCGCGCCCAGCCTCTGCGGCGCGCGCGAATGCTGGCCAGTATCGGCAAAACCTATCTGAAGCTCGGCCTGTACGACCGCGCACGGCCGCTTTTCGAGCAGGCCCTGGCGGCCCGGCGCCAAGCCTTGAGCGAGAACGACCCCGAGCTGGCGCAGAGCCTGCGCGACCTCGCCGCGCTCGATCAGGCGCAGGGACGTTTCGCGGAGGCCGAGCCCCTCTTCCAGCGGGCTCTGGCCATCCAGGAACGGGCCCTGGGACCGCATCATCCCCAGGTGGCGTTCACTCTCAACAGCCTCGGCACTCTCTACGGCTACCAGGGAGACCTGAAGAAAGCCGAGCCCCTGTTTCAGCGGGCTCTGGACATCCGTCAGAAGGCGCTGGGAGCCGGGCATCCCGACGTGGCCGCGACTCTCAACAATCTCGCCTTCATCAAGCAGATGCAGGGCAAGAATTCGGAGGCCGAGGCGCTGCTGCGGCACGGGCTCGAGATTCGGGAGAAGGCGCTCGCGCCCGACCATCCCGATATCGCCGCCAATCTGGAAGCCCTGGCGGTCCTGGAGGATGAGCTGAAGCAGTATGCCGAGGCGAAGACTCTCCACCGCCGCGCGCTGGCGATCTGGACGAAAACCCTGGGTCCGAACCATCCGCGGATCGGCCTGGTTCTCGCCAACCTGGCGAAGAACTGCGCGGACGCGGGCCAGGACTCGGAAGCGGAGGCCCTGTTTCAGCAGGCCATCGCCCTGCGTGAGAAGATCCTCGGGCCGGAACATCCTGACCTCGCGCTGGCTCTCGCGGGCTTGGCCGGCGTCTATCAGGACGAGAAGCGAAACCGCGAGGCGGAAGCCCTCTATCGCCGTGCCCTCGGGATTCAAGAGAAGGTTTTGAAGCCCGGCGACCGCTCGCTGCAGTCGACGCTGCGGCAGCTCGCGAAGCTGCTGCGCGCGACAGGAAGGAACACCGAAGCCGTGGCGATCGAGGCCAGGTAGACGAAAGGAAAGGCTTGATCCTGGTGGCAGGAAGTCCCCGAGGCCGCTACGCCCCATCCCCTACGGGAATGATCCATGCCGGCAACGCCCGCACGGCCCTCGCCGCCTGGCTTTCGGTTCGCAGCCGGGGTGGGACGTTCGTCTGGCGGGTGGAGGATCTCGACGGGCCGCGAGTGGTGCCCGGGCTTGCGGCAGCCCAGATGGAGGATCTCGCCTGGCTGGGCCTCGATTGGGACGAAGGGCCGGACGTGGGCGGCCCTCATGCGCCGTACGTTCAATCCGAGAGGAGAGAGCTCTACGAGGCGGCGCTCCGGCGGCTCGCGGCGGCCGGCCGTCTCTTTCCCTGCCGGCTCTCGCGCAAGGATCTCCAAGCGGTGGCCACGGCTCCGCACGGCGGCGAGGAGACTCCCTATCCCGCCTCTCTGCGGCCGGCAAATCTGGAAGTGGATTGGTTCGAACGGCTGTGCGGCATGGCGCGGCCGGACGCGGCCATCCGCTTCCGGATCGATGAAGAGGCGGTATCGTTTACCGATCGTGTTTTTGGATCGATCACGGAGCGGGTGGACCAGGCGGTGGGAGATTTTGTGCTCAAGCGTCGCGACGGACTGTACGCCTATCAGCTCGCGGTGGTGGTGGACGATCTCGCCATGGGGATCGACGACGTCGTGCGGGGCGCGGACCTGCTCGCCTCGACGGCGAGGCAGATCCAACTGATCGCGGCTCTGGGCGGCACGCTGCCCGCCTATGCCCACGTGCCACTGATCGTGGGTACCGCAGGCGAAAAGCTGTCGAAACGCGATCAGGCGCTCACCCTGCGTTCGCTACGGGAGGAGGGCACGAGGCCCGAGGCGGTGACCGGCTATCTGGCTTTTTCTCTCGGTCTGATCGATCGTCCCGAGCCCTGCCGGCCAGCCGATCTCATCTCCGAATTTTCCTGGGAGAAGATCGGCCGTGCCGACTGGACCCTGCCGGAGGGTCTTCCTACTTCCTTTTCGCCGTAAACACCACCCAACCGGATATCTTCCAGCGTGGCCTTGCCGATTGAGGCGAATGGTTACGCGCGCCGGCGATAGACTGAGCGGATGGAGATCCGCCCTTATGAGCCGCGAGACTGTGCCGCGGTGCGCGAGGTCTGCCGTGCCACCGCCTACGACGGCGATGGCGTCGCTCTTCTCGATCCGCGGCTCTTCACCGACTTGATGACCCGGGCGTGGACCGACTTCGGCGCCGGCCCTCTCTGGGTAATCGAGCACGAGGGGACTGTGCAGGGCTACCTCGCGGGTTGTTTCGATCTCCGCCGCTTCGCCCGGCTTCAGGCCTGGCGCGTGGTGCCTCCGGCCGTCACCCGGGCGCTCGTCGCCGGTCTCCTCTTCCGGCGTGCCTTCTGGCGGCTCCTGGCCGGCCTGCCTCGCTTCCTCGTCGCCAGCCGCGGCGGTCCGCGCCTGGAGGATTATCCGGGCGAGCTGCACATCGACCTTCTGCCGCCGGTGCAGGGGCAGGAGCTGGGCACGCGGCTGGTAGAGATCTTCCTGGAAGAGGCGTCGTGCGGGGGAGTGCCGGGGGTCCACGCCACGGTCTACGAGGAGAACGAGGGGGCCCGGCGCTTCTTCGAGCATCTGGGATTCCAGCCGCTGGGGCGCCGGCCCGCCTTCCGGCCGCCGCCCGCGGACGGCCGCACGGAGTGGAAGATCGTGTATGGCCGGAAAATCGACAGGTAGAGGGCTGGCGCTGCTCGTCCTGGCGGGCGCGGCGGTGTATCTGGCGGTCTGGCCCCACGAGCTGGGGCACGCCGTCGTGGCCTGGCTTCTGGGCTGCAAGGCGGACGGCTGGCGCACCGGCACCCACTGGTTTCTCTGGGGCAGCCAGGGAGGGGCGATCGATTTCGCGTGTCTGGCCCGGAGAGGGAGGACCGCCCTGGCCCTCACTGAACTGGCCGGTATCGCGGTGAATCTCGTCCAGATCGCCCTGGCCCCGATTCTTGGCGCTTGGTGGCGGCCGGCGGGGAAGGCGCAGACATGGTGGCTCGCCGGGACTCTTCTCTGGGCTCTGGCCAACTATGCGGAAGCCTTCTCCTATCTCGTTCTCAACACGCTCTGGCTGAAATCCGACATGGCAGGAGTGGTGGCCGCCACTGGGATCCCGTGCTGGATGTGGTTCGTGGTGGGGACGCTCGCAGCCGGGCTGGTTGCGTACGGGCTGCGGCCGGCGGCGAGGAAGGCGGCCGCCGCGCTCGCCGGTCCGGGCGGATCGCCTCGGTTCTATCTGGGATTCTTCCTGTTCTATACGGTGGGAGTGGGGTTGGTCGCGGCGGTGAATCGGGTGCTTTTGGGATAGGGAGTGGATGATCTCTTTGATTCGCCCCATGAATCTCCCGTCTCAGGGCGTAGCCGGAAACTTGGGAATGACGCCCGAGAAGCGGACGATTTCCTGGGGCCTCGAGCAGGTAATCCTGATTGATCTCTGTCACTGCGTCGCCAATCCGGCGAGCCGTTCAAGGACCCGAGGCCATTCTTGCTTTGACTGTTCATGAGCTTCGCGAGCGGCGGCGAGGACATTGCGGGAATATCGCTCGACCTCTCCAGGATCTCTCATCCAGAGAATCCGGCCGTGCTCCAAGACGTGTGCTTGATGCGCGAGACTGCTCTCTCGCAGCATCCGGAGGTCTACTGCTCGTCCTGTTGCTCGCTCCAAGCCATCCATGAGTCGCGCCTGCTCGCTCCAAGTCAGAGGGGCCTTAGGGCGGTCGAGGACTGCGATATCGAAGTCGCTGTCTGGGCGAAACAGCCTGTCGAGCGAGCTGCCATAGAGGAATACGGCCCGGACGCTGGTGGGGCTTGCCTTCAGCGTATTCGCACAGGCCGCGATCAGTCTCTCGATCCGTTCGGTAATGAGCTCGTCACCAGTCTGCATAGACTCATTATAGACGCCGCAGCACCGAGCGCGCGGCGTGGTAGCCGCACATGCCGTGCACACCTCCCGTGGGCGGGGTGCTCGCCGAGCAGAGGAAGACCCGCGGATCGGGCGTGGCATACGGATCGAGCAGGCCTACGGGGCGGGTGAAGAGCTGCCCGAGGGTGGCGGCGCCGCCGTTGATGTCGCCTCCCACAAGGTTGGGATTGTAGGCTTCGAGCTGGGACGTGTTCCGGGTGTGCCGGGCCAGGATCAGGTCCCGGAAGCCGGGTGCGAAGCGCTCGATCTGCCGCTCGATGACCTCCGACTTGTCGACCGTCGAGCCGTTGGGCACGTGGCAGTAGGCCCACCCCGTGTGCTTGCCGGCCGGGGCGCGGCTGTCGTCGAAAACGCTCGCCTGGCCCACCAGGACGAACGGCCGGTCCCATTCCTTCCCCGCGAAAGAGGCCCGCTCCGAGGCGGCGATCTCCTCCAGGGTGCCGCCGACGTGAACCGTTCCGGCCCGGCGGCACTCCTCGGCCTTCCAGGGAATCGGTCCCGAGAGCGCCCAGTCCATCTTGAAGACCCCCGGGCCATAGCGATACTTCTCCAGGCGGCGGCGATAGCCGTCAGGCCAGCGCAGGCCGTCCAGCCGTAGCATCTGGGCCGGCGTGAGGTCGAAGAGGTAGGCCTGGGCGCTGGGGAGCTCGTCGACCGAGCGCACGAGCCGGCCGGTGACGATGCGCCCTCCGGCCTGTCGCAGAACGCCGGCCAGGGCGTCGGAGATCCGCTGGGCGCCGCCCACGGGCTGGGGCCAGCCCACGGCGTGCCCGGTAACTCCCAGCAGCAGGCCGAAAGAGGCGGTCGGAATGTTCTCCAGGGGGAGGAACGAGTGCGCGGCGACACCGGCGAAAAGCGCCCGGGCGCGGAAGCCGCGGAAACGTCCGCGGGCGAATCCGGAGGCTGAGCGCAGGCCGCGCAGGCCGAACCCTGCCATCTGGAACGGGTGCCGGGGCCAGTGGAACGGCGCCAGCAGGTCGGGTGCGAGCCCCTCCCAGGATTCGGCGAGCGGCCGGAAGATGCGATCCCACGCCCGTGCGTCCGCGCTCTCCTGGAAGCTCTCGCCGGTCTCCTTCGTTCCCCGCGCGAGAACGGCGGCGGTGCCGTCGTCGAACGGATGCGCCAGGGGAAACGGCGGATGAATCCATCGCAGTCCGTGCTGCTCCAGGGGCAGCCGGGAGAGGAAGGGGGAGCCGACGGTCAGGGGATGGATCGCCGAGCAGACGTCGTGCACGAAGCCCGGGAGGGTCAGCTCCGCCGACCGCGCGCCGCCCCCGACGGTCTCCGCCGCCTCGAAGAGCTCGACCGACCATCCCGCCTGAGCCAGGGCGATGGACGCCGCCAAGCCGTTAGGCCCGGCTCCGACGATGACTGCGTTTCGTTCCATGCGCGCCTCTCTCGGAATCTCCATGCCATCCTATCCCCGGAGACCGCGAGCTCGGGCCCTTACGATAGACTGGACTGAAATGCCCATGAACGATCTTCCCCCAGGTGTCGGTCCCGAATATCGCGTCGTCCTCTTCGACGGGGTCTGCAATCTCTGTAACGGCCTGGTGCGCTTTCTCATCCAGCGGGACCGGGGAGCGCGGCTGCGGCTGGCGTCCCTTCAGTCTGAGGCCGGACAGGCCATCCTCGTCTGGTGCGGGCTGCCAGTGGACGACTTCGATACCATGGCTTTCGTCGAGGCCGGCCAGGCCTATTTGAAATCGACCGCCTTTCTGCGCGTGGTGCGCTACCTTCCCCAGCCTTGGCCGTGGCTCTCCGCGGGCCTTCTGGTGCCGCGGCCTCTGCGGGATTGGCTCTATGACCGGGTCGCAGGCAATCGCTATCGCTGGTTCGGCCGCCAGGAAAGCTGCATGCTGCCTACACCGGAGATTCGGAGCCGTTTCCTCTGAGGACGCTCATCAAGATCTCGCTCCAAAAGACTCCAGGCGCGCCGCGAACCTGATACGACTCGCGGCGCGTGCCCTCGTGACGGAAACCTACCCGCTCATAGCAGGCAATGGCGCGCGGGTTGACGTCGAAGACTCCAAGCTCGACGCGGTGCATGTGGAGCGTCCCGAAGGCAAAATTCACAGCGCTGCGCATCATTTCGGCTCCCAGGCCCTGCCCCCGGGCGGCTGGGTCGAGCAGGACCCGGCCGATACGTAAGGACTGATTGCGGCGGTCGATGGCTCCCAGCCGGGGTGAAGGGGGCGAGCCGGATCATGGCGACCGCGAGGATACTACGGGCTCTGTAGTCCTTCCGCCTCTGGGTCCGAGCCATGGGTTCTGTATAATCGAAGCCAATCCCATGGCCGACCCGTCACCGCCAGCCCTCGAGCCCAGCGCTCACCTCGACACTTTTTGCCGCGATTCGTTGCCGCCCCCTGAGCTGTGGCCCCGGATGATCTTTTCCGGCGTGCCGGAGCTGGCATATCCGCCGCGGCTGAACTGCGTCGCCGAGCTTCTCGACACCCGAATCGCGGCGGGAGATGGAGAGCGGACGGCGATCGTCTTTCCGGGCGGGCAGTGGAGCTATCGTGAGCTTCAGGCGAATGTGAACCGCATCGCGCACGTGCTGGTCGAGGATCTGGGACTGATTCCGGGGAACCGGGTGCTGCTGCGCGGGCCCAACACTCCGATGCTGGCGGCCTGCTGGCTGGCGGTGGCGAAGGCGGGCGGAGTCGTCGTGTGCACCATGCCCATGTTGCGGGTGCGCGAGCTGACCTATATCGCCGACAAGGCCCAGATCCGCCTCGCTCTCACCGATTCGCGCATCGCCGCGGAGTGCGAGCAGGCGATGCGCACGAAAGCCGACGGCTCGCCGCGTGAAGGGTCACGCGTCGTCCAATTTCAGGGAGACGGCGGCGAGGGCTCCCTCGAAGCCCTGATGCGGAACAAACCCACGGATTTCTCCGCTTGCGACACCGCCGCGGACGACGTCGCGTTGATCCTCTTTACTTCGGGCACCACGGGCCAGGCCAAAGGCACCCTGCATTTCCATCGCGACGTCCTGGCGGTGAGCAATTGTTTTCCGCGCTACGTGCTGAAACCCACGGCGGACGACATCTTCTGCGGCTCGCCGTCGCTCGCCTTTGCTTATGGCGCCGGTGGTCTGCTGTTCTTTCCATTGCGTTTCGGCGCTTCGGCGCTGTTGATCGAACAGCCTTCAGCGGCGAACCTGTTGCAAGGCATCCAGGATCATCGCGCGACGATCTGCTTCACTGTGCCGACGGCGTACCGCGCCATGTCGGGGCTTGTCGCAGGCTACGATCTCACCAGCCTGCGCCGGTGCATTTCGGCGGGAGAGACGTTGCCGGCCGCGACGTTCGAGACCTGGCAAAATGCCACGGGCATCGAGATCATCGACGGCATCGGCTCCACCGAAATGTTGCACCAGTTCATCAGCACGTCGGACGGCGAGATCAAGCCGGGGTCCACGGGCAAGGCCGTCCCGGGCTACGAAGCGAAGGTCGTGGACGACAATGGCGATGAAGTGCCCGCCGGCGTGATCGGCCGGCTCGCCGTACGCGGCCCGACCGGCTGCCGCTATCTCGCCGATCCCGAGCGGCAGCAGCAATACGTGCAGCACGGCTGGAACCTCACGGGCGACGCCTATCTTCGGGATGCGGAAGGCTACTTCTGGTACCAGGCGCGGACCGACGACATGATCGTTTCGTCGGGTCACAACATCGCCGGCCCGGAGGTGGAGAGCGTGCTGCTGCATCATCCCAACGTGAAGGAGTGCGGCGTGGTCGGCGTGCCGGACGAGGAACGGGGGCAGATCGTCAAGGCCTTCGTGATCCTGAACCCGGGGGCGGAGCCCAGCGCCGAGACCGCCAAGGAGCTCCAGGAGCACGTCAAGCTGCACATCGCGCCCTACAAATATCCGCGGAAAATCGAGTTCGTGGACGCCCTGCCGCGCACGGAGACGGGAAAGCTGCAACGCTTCCTCCTCCGGCGGAAGGGCTGACCGGAAAACTCTTCCCGTGCTCTCTTCGTACAGAGGGCATGACGATCCAGGTCGCTCTCGTCGAGGACCAGCCTCTCACCCGCCAGGGTCTCACGGCTCTCATCGGCGGCACGCCCGGTTTCGGTTGCGCCGGGGCTTGGCGGACCTGCGAGGAGATGCTCGCCCGGCTGCCCGAAGCCCGCCCGGACGTCCTCCTGCTGGACATCGGCCTGCCCGGGATGTCCGGCATCGACGGCGCGCGCCGGGTGCGGGAGATCCTCTCCAATCTCCCCATCCTCATGCTTACCGTCCATGAGGACAACGAGCGGGTCCTCGAAGCTCTCTGTGCCGGAGCCTGCGGTTATCTGGTGAAGAAGACTCCGCCGGCCCGGCTTCTCGAAGCCATTCGGGAGGTTCATGAGGGGGGATCGCCCATGAGCTCCCAGATCGCCCGCCGCGTCGTGGAGGTGGTTCGCACCCTGCGGGTCGAAACCTCGCCCGAGTCCACCGACGAGGATGGTGATCGCCTCACCCTGCGCGAGCAGGAGATCCTCCGCGGCCTCGCCGCTGGAAACACCTACCAGACCGCCGCCCGCGGCCTCGGCATCAGCACGGACACCGTGCGATTCCACATCCGCAACATCTATCGCAAGCTCCAGGCCCACTCGCAGTCCGAAGCCGTGGCGAAGGCCCTGCGCCGGGGCCTTCTATGACCGATCCACACGGAGGGGACTGCATGATCGTGCAGGTGGTCTTCCTTCGCAGGCTCTCAACCGTCTCATCATGCGGCTTTTTCGCGTATTCCTTTCCCGGCAGACTCCAGCCCATGGGAAAGCAGTAACAACTTACGCGAAAGGAGCTGTCTCAAGATGAGAAAGACCACGATGCTTCGCCTGCTGTGCCTCGCCCTGCTCGCCGCTCTGGCCTCCTTCGGCACCTTCAACGTCACAGCCCAGCCGGCCCAGGCATTGACGTGCGCTCCGACGTTCTTCGGCTGCACCTTCGATCACATCGAGGATCTGGGCAACGCGATCTGCTGCAGCTACATCTGCCCCAACGGCCACACGAGACTAGGTGTCTGCGAACAGAAATAGGAGACCATGACCCTTCATCTCGATAAATCGGCTGGAAGGCTCGCGGCGCTGGCGTTGGCCGGCGCCGCTCTCTTTCCTTCCGCGTCGGGAGCCTACCTGCTGTTCCAGCCGAATCCGACGCTGCGCGGCGCGACGTTGGACGAGGAAGGCTGCGACGACGCGGGCCCTGGTTCCGAGTCCGGCGAAGAGCTTTCTCTGGAGCATGCAGGGAAGGAGGAGGTCTCCAAGAAGGGTTGGCGTGCCCACTCGTCCTGGACTCTTTCCTCGGCGTTTGGATATCATATCGTTCCCCTGAGCGACGGCGAGGGAGAAGAGCTTTATCTGGGCACTCCGGATTCGGGGGGGCTGCGCTTTCAGGCGGACAAGCGGGAACCTCTGCCTTCGGTTTCGGTGGACAACGGACCTTTCCATCTACGAGTCAACGCACGCTCCGCCCGGATTTCTCGCGACTCCGTGAGGGAGCGCCAGGGCCGGCCGCTTGGCGCGCGGCTGACCGGCGTTCACGTCTTCCAGAACCGGCAGCCTCTGCCCGCACCGGAAACCGCCGCGCCTGTCAGCAAGGATCAAAACGGTTTTACCTTTTCTTTCAAGAGGATCGATCTCGGAGCTCGCGACAGGAGGTTCAGCTACCAGCTCAAGGGGTGGGACCCCGACTGGATCGAGACCAGGAGATGCTTGGCGAGTTATCCCGATCTTCAGCCTGGAAAACCCTACCATTTCGAAGTCCGTGCGATGAACAAGGCCGGCCTCTGGAGTGAGCCCACAGGAGTCACGCTCCAGGTGATCGCGCCCTGGTGGCGCCGGTTCGACGGGCTCGGCCTGGCCGCGGCAGGGCTCATCCTGGCCATGGGGCTCTTCGCCGCCGCCCGGGCGCGCCGGCTCTTGCACGTGGAGCGCCTGCGTACCGCCATCGCCGCCGATCTCCACGATCAGGTGGGGGCCGGCCTCACGGACATCGCAATTCTCTCCGAAGTGGCCGCCTTGAAAACCGGCGATCTGCCGGAGCTTTCCCGCGTCGCCGCCACCGCCCGCGAGTTGGTGGACGGACTGGGGGATATCGTCTGGCTGGTCAACCCGCGGCAGGACTCCCTGTACGAGCTCTTCCTGCGCCTCAAGGACTCGTACGCGGAGCTGTTCGCCCACGCCGGAGCGCAGCTCGAAGTAGGGGACCTCTCACCTTTCGAAGGAGCCCGCCTGCCCATGACCTACCGGCAGGATCTCCACCTTCTCTTCAAAGAGGCCTTGCGCAACGCCCTGCGCCACAGCGGCTGCCACCAAGCGGGGCTGACCGTCAACCTGCATCGCCGCCACCTCGAAGTCGAGCTGCGCGACGACGGCCGGGGTTTCGATTCCGCTCAACGAAACGGCAGCGGCGAAGGCTTGGAAAGCATGCGCCGCCGTGCCGTGCGACTCGGCGGGAAGCTTGCTATCGATACTTCTTCGGAAGGGACGGTGGTGCGATTCGTGGGGAAGTTGCCGTAAACTCGGATTCTTTATCAGTCCAACCGCCCCGCCGCCGTTTCCCGATCCAGCACTTCCAGGGTCTGATAATACAGAGCGTCCGCCTCCTCTCGGCTGTTGCCGATGGCGGTGAGGCCCAGCTTTCCGAACTCGGAGACGGCTCCGATGAGGTGGAAGAGGACTCCGGAGTCCGTCGCCAGGCTGTAGTGGAGGCGGTTCTCGGTGAGGATGTCGATCACGTCCTCGGGGAGCAGGCCGCGGTAGGCCTCGGAGCGCAGGTTGTCCGTCGCCCGGTAGTATTTGGCGTTTCCCGCGTGGGAGAAGAAGAGGCCTGTTTCGCGGTCCAGCTTGCCGCCGGTGAGGAACTGGAGGGCGAGATAGGGGTGGGTGGTGCCGCCCATCCGCAGGTTGATCTCCAGAGCCGCCAGATTCCAGGGTACGCTGGGCTCGTCGCGCCAGAGCAGGAAGTCGACGGCGAAGCGGCTGACCACGCCGTAGGTGGCGAGGACCTCGCCGATTCGCTGCGCGTGCTCCTGGATGGGTAACCGGTACTCGTTGCGCGCCGGGAAGCTGCAGCCGAGGAAAACCTGATCGGACGGGCCGCCCAGAATCTGGTCGTGGGTGGAGATGGGCACCACGTCGCCGCGCGGGCTGATGCGGAGCTGCGCGCTGGGAGAAACCTTCTCATGGGCGTCGATGAACTCTTCGACGATGCCGCCCATGCGGGCGAACTTGTCGAAGAATTCCTCGACGGTCTCGTTGACGACCGGCAGCTCGATGCGCTGCAAGGCCTCCCGCACCGCCGCCCGGCCACCCGCTTCCGGATAGCGAAAGATGGCGTTGCCCTCGCCCGAGAAGCTGTCGTTGAGCTTGACGACGGCGCGCCGCATTCCCGGCCGCCGTGCCGCGAGCTCGACGAGGGATTCCTCGACCTCCGCCCGGCCGTGGAGATCCTCGAAACCCTCGGGCAGAGGCACTCCGGCCTGGCGGAACACCTTGCGGCTGCCCGATTTGGTGCCGAGGTGGGCGAGGTCGGGATCGCAGCCGTTGAGCGGAATGCCGAGCAGCACGGCGAGGCGCCGCTCGGCCGGCGTCGAGTTGAAGACGGTGAGATAGGCGCGCGAGGGATCGTGGATGCCCTCGCGGATGCGTTCGATCAGGCGCGGACGGTCGAGGATCTTCTGGGTGAGCGAGCGCGGCGAGGCGTCGTAGGCGCAGAGGAGCGTCAGACGCGAGCGGGCGTGGCTCGCGGGAATCCCGGCCAGGAGCTGGAAGTAATAATCCAGGATCAACGGATGCACCGGCTGCGAGGTGACATAGACCACCCGCGCCCGCGGATTGCGCAGTCGGATCAATAGAAAGAGCAGCCGCTCTTCGTAAAAGCTCGCGCCGTCGATCTTTCGCAGCTCACTCTGATCGAGGGTCATGGACGGCACGACGACCGAGGTGTGAGGCTCCTCGTCGCGCATCATGAGCGCTTCCCAGACCTCCTGGAGGCGGGGCTGGATCTCCCGGAACCTGGCGAGCTCGGCCTCGGAAGTGAGGTCGGTGGCGAAGGGGGGTTGTGGAGTCATCGTTCTTGAGCGGATCGGTCAGCCGCCCGCCGCCGCACCGTCGATCAGGGGATCTTCCCGCAGGCCGGCGTGGAATCCCAGCGATTCGGTTCGCAGCCGCATCTGCCGGCGAAGATGGAAGCGTAGCGGCTGGAGCAAAGTGTAGTCCGAGGTCAACCGGAGCCGGGCGTCGGAATCCTCATCGGGATAGGAACGCGTCATGGCCTCCCGGCGCTCCGCCACCCACTGGGGGGTCACTTCACCGCGCTCGAGCAACTGCTCCAGAATCAGAAGCTGGCGCGCGCGGTCCACAATCTCGGGATGGTGGTTGACGCCGAAGACCCGCGGCATACCGCCTGGGTCGCGCGCGAATTCGAGCATCGTCAGCGCCTCCCCCTGGGGGCCGCCGACGCCCTCGGTCTCCCAGCCGATGGGCATGACGCCGGAGGGGAACGCTCCGGGTCGCGGAATCAGGTCGAAGAAGCGGCTGTCGAGGATACGCAGCCGCCGGTCGTCCGCCAGCTCCTCGCCGAAGCGGCGAAACCAGGGATGGTCTCCGGATTCGAGGTCGAGCACGTTTTCCAGCACGCCGGCGCTCTTGCCCCCTTTTTCCGGGCCGCGGAAGACCGGCTGGGCGATCCCCGACCAGTGGCAAAGCACGCCGAAGGTGTGGCAGACGGCGAGCAGAGCCGCGCTCTCGTCGTCGAGAATGCGATCGAACAGGCGGTAGAGCGGCGCTTGCCACGAGGGGTCCTCGCGGATGCCTTGGCTGTACTGGGAGGCGCCGTCGTTGGCGTGCGGATCGAGATGGCCCGGGCCGCCCGTGCCGAGGTAGAGGGAGAAGCGTCCGCCCGGCGGGTCGGGGATCATCCCGGCGCGGCGCACGTCGAAAGACACCGCCCGCACGTGGACGCCCGTCTCCTGGGCGACCGGCAGCATCTCGCACGCGGCGTCGAGCAGGCCATGGACGAGGCAGTCGTGGCCAAGGTTCGGCCAGCCGTGGTTCATGTCGAGCACGGCGATATCGACGAAGTGGGGATCGGCGGGAGGCAGATCCTCCGGCCGTTCGACCCGGACGTAGTCGAAAGCGCCGCAGGGCGCGTCGGCGGGGCGGCCTGAACCGCAGAACTGGGCGCCCCCGGGCAGCTTGTGACGGCAAAGGTATGACATGGCCGGTGTCAGATTAACAGGTATCCAGGGCAGGGCCAAACTGGCATCATCTCTCCGACGGCCCCTTCCAGCCCGGCCCGCGCAGAACCTTGCCCGGCAGCGCGCCCGTCATCTTGCCGCCGTCGATCACGAGCACGCCGTTGACCAGCACATACTCCATTCCCTGGGATAGTTGATTGGGATTCTCGAACGTCGCGGCGTCGCGCACGGTCTCCGGATCGAAGACCACGACGTCGGCCCACATCCCGGCCTTGAGGACGCCGCGGTCGGCGAGGCGCAGGCGGGCGGCGGGGAGGGAAGAGAACTTGCGGATGGCATCCTCCAGGCTGAGCTTCTTCTCTTCCCTCACGTATTTGCGCAGAATGCGCGGAAAGGTCCCATAGGCCCGCGGATGCGGGTGCTGCTCGCCCAGCAGGCCCTCCGTCGAGGCGCCCTCGGAATCGTTGTTGATCGAGACCCAGGGCTGTGCCAGGGCCAGCGCCACGTCCGGCTCGGACATGGCGAAGACGGCGACGCCCGTGAACGCTTCATCCTGAATGAGGATGTCGAACAGCTCGTCGATCGGGTCCTTGCCCTGGAGCTTCGCGGCCTCGGCCAGGGTCTTGCCGACCAGGGGCTTGAGCGCCGGAGCGTGCAGCGAGCAGAGGAGGATCGCCTCGGGTCCGGGGATCTCGTGCCATTCGTTGTCCCACGCCGAGGAGGGAGTCTCCATGTCCTTGCGAATGCGCGCCCGCATCGCCGGATCGCGCAGCCTCTCGATGAGCTTCACGGTGCCGCCGTCGTGGGCCCAGGGGGGCACGAAGGCGGAGAGGCTGTTGTACCAGGCGGGATAGGCGTAGGTGTCCGCCGCGATGTCGACGCCGGCATGGCGGGCCGCCTCGATTTTCGCCACCACCTCGGGCATGCGGCCCCAGTTCGTCTTGCCCGCCACCTTGAGGTGCCAGATCTCGACCGGGATGTGGGCCTCGCGGCCGATGCGGATCGCCTCGTCGAGAGCCGGGAGGATGGCGTCCCCCTCGCTGCGCATGTGGGAGGCGTAGATGCCGCCGTAGCGCGCCGCCTCGGCGGCGAGGGCGATCAGCTCCTCGGTCTTCGCGTAGGGAGCGGGCGGATATTGCAGCGACGTCGAGACGCCGACGGCCCCCTGCTCCATGGCCTCGCGCACCAGGGCGCGCATCTGGTCGAGCTGGGCCGGCGTGGGCTGCTTGTCGTCGTCGCCCAGAACCATCCGCCGCACCTGCGTGGCGCCCACGTAGTCCGCGACGTTGATGCCGATTCCCTGCTTTTCCAGGCGGGCGAAGTACTCGCCGTAGGTCCGCCAATCCGCGGTGAGATGGAGATGGTCATAGCCTTGCTTGTCCGCCTTGACGAGCGCGTCGGACTGCGGCGCGGCGGAGCCGCCCTCGCCGGTGATCTCGGTGGTGATCCCCTGGTAGATCTTCGACGGCAGGCGCGGCTCGACGAGGATCGTCATCTCCGACTGGCCCAGCATGTCGATGAACCCGGGCGCCACCACCTTGCCCGCGGCGTCGATCGTCCTCTTCGCGGAGACCTCCGGGCCGAGATGGCCGATGGCGGCGATCCGGCCGCCGCGGACGCCCAAGTCGCCCGCGTACCAGGGCGAGCCCGTGCCGTCCACGATCCGGCCATTGCGGATCACCAGGTCATAAGGTCCCGGCTGGGCCGCGAGACTCGTCGCGGACAGCAGCACCGCAAGGCTACAGAGCCAACTCTTCATCGTGTCTCCCCCTTCTTTGGACGGGGATTGTATCCCGGGCGGGCCGCCTCTTGTGGGGGAAATCTGCGGCTGGCATCAGGCATGCACTGGCACGATCTGATGGCCGAGTTACGGCGTACCAGGCCGCTGACTGGTGCCCCGGACCGCCGGAGTAGTGAACGGGAAAGGAGAGCAAGCATGACGACGACAACCAGCACCATCCCGCATCCCCCGATCGTCTCGCAAAAGCAGTGGCTCGCCGAGCGGAAGAAGCTTTTGGCGCAGGAAAAAGAGCTCACCCACCACTATGACCGAGTGAACGCCGCGCGGCGCCGGCTGCCCATGGTGAAGATCGAGAAGGACTATGTCTTTGCCGGCCCGAAGGGAAAATCGAGCCTCAAGGATCTCTTCGAGGGGCGCCGGCAGCTCATCGTCTATCACTTCATGTTCGACCCAGGCTGGGACAAGGGGTGCCCTGGCTGCACGGGTTGGGTCGACTCCCTGGGAGACCTCTCGCTCCTGGAGTTGCGCGGCACGAGGCTCGTCGTGGTGTCGCGGGCGCCGCTGGCCAAGCTCGAGGCCTACAAAGCGGAAAAGGGATGGGACATCGATTGGTTCTCCTCGTTCGGCAGCGACTTCAACTACGACTATCACGTGACGCTCGACCCGAAGGACCCGGCCCGCGAGTACAACTTCCGCAACAAGGCGGAGACCGAGGCAGCGGTGGGCCACCCCGTCAAGATGGAGGGTGAGGCACACGGTCTGAGCGTCTTCTTCGAGCTCGACGACGAGGTCTTCCACACCTACTCGACCTACGCGCGCGGCGCCGAATCGCTCTCGGATTCCTACCGCCTCCTCGACGTGACGCCCTATGGGCGGCAGGAGGATTTCGAGGACTCGCCCCCCGGTTGGCCGCAGAAGCCGACCTACGGGTAGATTGTGGCAGCCAGAAATCTGTCAAGCTCACCTCCATGAGCCTCGACCGCGACGACGTCGTCCGACGCACCGCCGAGCATGTTCGCCGGGCTCTCGAAGGAGAGCCTTCCGGGCATGACTGGTGGCACGTCTACCGGGTGTGGAAGAGCGCCCTGGCCATCGCGGAGGGGGAGCCGGCGGACCGCTTCGTGGTCGAGCTGGCCGCTCTCCTTCACGACCTTTCGGACCGCAAGCTCAACGGCGGCGACGTTACCCTCGGCCCCAAGGTGGCCCGCGAGTGGCTCGTGGCCCAGGGCGTGGACGAGGAGACGGTCGCCCACGTCTGCGAGATCATCGCGGACCTGTCGTTCAAGGGGGCGGGCGTTCCCACGCCGATGCGCACCCGCGAGGGCATGGTAGTACAGGACGCCGACCGCCTGGATGCCCTCGGCGCCGTCGGCATCGCCCGGACCTTCGCCTACGGCGGCCACAAGGGGCACGTGCTCCACGATCCGGAGCACCCCCCGGTCCTCCATGCGACGGCCGAGAGCTACTACGCCGCGCCGGCGACCCCCATCAATCACTTCTACGAGAAGCTCCTGCTTCTGAGAGAGCGGATGAACACCGACACCGGCCGCCGGATCGCGCAGGGGCGCCACGCCTTTCTTGAAGAGTTCCTCGCCCGCTTCCTCGCCGAGTGGGAGGGCCGGGACGGGGAGTAGGAGACCCGTTGGAGCGTTCTTGCTGTTCTCCCTCTTCTCCGCCGAGGTCACGGTCTCCTCTCCCACCACCGGTTACCTCCACCATGTAATGTAGAGACGCCCCGTGCCGGAGGGAACCTCCGGTGGGGGCGTCTCCGAAGCGGAGACATCGGTTCAACCTGGAAGGGATCGTTCCGGCGGTACCAAGGCAAATCCAGGGGGCCCTGTGCCCGCGGACAGTCTTCGAGGAGTCAGGTGTTATCGCCGCCTCGGAGACGCCCCCACCGGGGGTTCCCCCCGGCACGGGGCGTCTCTACATTGGGGAGGGGACGGCGACGGTCGAGGGGGTGACGTGTACCCACCAATACCCGGCGGATGAGGGTGGGAGAGGCCCATCCCGATGAGGGAGCTGGCGCAGGTACGATAGAGTTACCGCCTCACCAGCTCTTGGAGGATCGCCGATGACTTCCCATCTGCCGTATCTCGTCGCCCTGGGCTCCCTCTTCGCCGTCGCCGCGAGCTTCGGCGCGGATCTCCCCAAGCCCAAGCCGGCTTCGCCGGTTCCGGCCGTCGAGGCGGTCGATCATCTGCTGCTCGGCGTGCCGGACCTGGAGGCCGGAATGAAGTGGTTCGAGGAGAAGACGGGAGTGCGGCCCGCCGGCGGCGGCAGTCATCCCGGACGCGGCACGCGGAACGCTCTCGTCTCGCTCGGAGGCCGGCACTATCTGGAGATCATCGCTCCCGATCCGGCGCAGGCCGGGGTGGTCAACGAGCTGGCGGCCAGTTTGAAGAAGCTCACGGCGCCGCGGCTGATCACCTGGGCCGCGGCGAGCACCGATCTCGAAGCCACGCTCTCGCGGTTCGACGCCGGGAAGGTCGTCCACAGCCCCGCGCTTCCCGGCTCGCGGAAACGCCTGGATGGGCGGGAGCTCTCCTGGCAGACGGTCGGCGTGGAGAGCGAGATGGGGGAGCTGATTCCCTTCTTCATCGATTGGGGCACCACGGCGCATCCATCGGCCGATGCGCCCACGGGCGTTCGCCTGGTCGCTCTGACGTTCCGGCACCCCAAGCCGGAGGCGCTCACCACCGAGCTGTCCCGGCTGGGAATCGCCGCCGAGGTCTCGAAAGCCGACCAGCCCGGCCTGTCGGCGCGTCTGGAAACGCCGCGCGGTCCCCTCACACTCGATTGACCTCCTGGCGCCGCTGCAACCTTTTCCGCGCTGCGGCGTAAATAATGCCGCGATGTACCCAAGGGAAAGGACGAGCCTTTGATCCGCGTCGAGACTCTGACCAAGAAGTTCGGTGACAAGACAGCCGTCGACGGCCTCTCCTTCACCGTGGACGGCGGAGAGATCTATGGCCTCCTGGGGCCGAACGGAGCCGGCAAGACGACGACCCTCTCGGTGCTGAGCGGCCTCCTCGCTCCGGACTCGGGAAGGATCACGTTCGAGGGCGTCGATCTGGCGAGCGATCCCATCGGCTGTAAACGCCGGCTTGGAATCGTGCCCCAGGACGTCGCCGTCTACGAGGAGCTTTCGGCGACGGAGAACCTCCGCTTCTGGGGCGGCCTTTACGGCCTTTCCGGCAAGGCCCTCAGCCAGGCGGTGGAGCAGGCTCTGGCCCGGGTGGAGCTCAGCGGCCGGGCGCGCGACGCCGTGAAGAAGTTTTCGGGCGGCATGAAGCGCCGTCTGAACCTGGCCCTCGGGCTGGTCCATTCGCCGCGCGCCCTGCTGCTCGACGAGGTGACGGTGGGCATCGATCCGCAGGCGCGGGCCAGCATCCTCGAAGTCGTGCGAGCCGTGGCGGACTCGGGCACGGCGGTGATCTACACCTCGCACTACCTGGAAGAGGCCGAACGCCTCTGCGATCGCATCGGCATCGTCGATCACGGCCGGCTCCTCGCCGAGGGGACTCTCGCGGAGCTCAAGGCCCGGCTCGGCGAGGAGGAGGTCGTCACACTCTGGGGCCGCTTTCCCGAGGACGAGGCGCGAACCGCCCTGGCCGATCTGCCGGAGGTCAAAGTGATCTCGGCCGAGGCCGGGCGCATCGCATTTACGGCCGGAGGGAAAGGCGCGGCGGGGCTGCTCGGGGCGATCTACGGTAAAAACCTTGCGATCGACCGAGTCGCCATCGAGCCGCCGAGCCTCAACGCACTCTTTCTCAAGCTGACCGGAAGGGAGCTGCGCGACTGATGCGCGTGCTACTGGCCATGGTGGGCAAGGATCTGCGGCGGCGCGTCCGTGCGCCGCTGTCGACGCTTCTGCTTCTCGCCTTCCCCCTGATCTTCTCCGGGCTCCTGGCCCTCACCTTCGGTGGCCGCGGCAACCAGGTGCCCAAGGTCCGCCTCTTGATCGAGGACCGTGACGGCGGGCTCGTCGGTCAATTGGTGTCCTCGGGCTTCCAGCAGGGGGATGCGCAGAAATATTTCGAAGTGAAAAAAGTGGAGAAGGACGCAGGCGAACCTGCCGCGCTCATCGAACGGGAAGATGCGACGGCGCTCCTTCGCCTGCCTGCCGGCCTTTCGAACGACGTGTTCGCCGGGCGGCCGGCGAAGATCGAGCTGGTGAAGAGCCCGGCCCAGTCGATCCTGCCCGACGTCGCCGAGCAGGTGACGACGGTGCTCGCCGAGGGACTTTCCGCCGCCTCTCGTCTGCTGCGCGGGCCGCTCGACGAGATCCAGCGGTCTTCTACCAGCCAGGGAGTCGCCTCGGACCCGCGAGTCGCCGAGATCGCCGTTCTCACCAACCAGGTGGTGACGCGGGCCCGGCCCTATGTGTTTCCGCCGGTGATCACCCTGGAAACCGCGACGTTGACCGAGGCGGCGAAGCCAGGCGCGCCCAAGCCGCCGGCCGGGAGCTCTCCCGCCATATCGATCTTCCTCATCATCCTGCCGGGGATCTCGGTCTACTCGCTGTTCAATCTTTCGGACCAGACGATGCGTGACCTGCTGGTGGAGGCGAGGCTCAAAACGCTGAGGCGACAGCTCGCCGGACCCGTGACGGTGGGGCGGGTGCTGGCCGGCAAGACTCTGGCGACGGCGGCCGTCGCGGCGATCTCGCTTTTCACTCTGACCCTCGTCGGTGCCGCGGTGGCGCCGCAAGGCATCAGCCTCGTGGGTTACCTGGTCCTTTCCTTTGCCCTGGTGATTGCAACCACCGGCTTCTCCTCGTTCATCTTCAGCCTGGCGCGGGGCGAGAAGCAGGGTGCCACCCTAGCGAACCTCGCCTCGCTGGTCATGGCTTTCGCGGGCGGCGCCTTCCTGCCGCTCAACAGCCTGCCGGCGGCGTTGCGCGCGGTCTCTCCCGGATCGCTGATGTATTGGGCCAACACGGGATTTCAAAAGCTCATCTCGGAGGGTCAGGGGCTCCAGGCGGTTCTCCCCAACATCGCGGTCCTGGGTGGAGCAGGGCTCCTGCTGCTCGCGGTCTCGGCACCTCTCTGGCGGCGCCGGCTTCTGCGCGGAGACCTTTCATGAGCCGCTGGCGCCAGATCGCGGTTCTCGGGCTCAACGACCTTCGGCTCGCGGCCCGCGATCGTGCCGCTTTTCTCTGGATGTTCCTGCTGCCGCTAGCTTTGATGTGGATTTTCGGCGCGGTGAACAACAGCGGGCCGCCACGGAAGGCGAGCCTGGCGGTCCTGGATCGGGACGGTGGCTGGCTGGCGCAGGCGCTGGTGAAGGAGCTCGCCGGCGATCGGATCGAGCTGACGGTGCTGAAACCCGGCGGCCCTGGCGGAACCACCGTGAAGGATGATTTCCCCCGCACTCTGACGATTCCGCAGGGGTTTACGGCGAACGTACTGGCCGGGCACCAGCAGATCCTTCGGCTGGAGAAGGGGAGCAACGCGAGCGAGGAGTTCAGCCTGGCTGCGGAGGCCTACATCATACGGGCCATCGTCCGCATCGTCGGCCGCCTCGCTGAGACCGGTGCGCAGGCGCAGCCTCAGACCTTCGCAGCCCTCGCCGCGCGTCCGCCGCTGGTGAGCGTCGCGGTTTCGACCGCCGGAGGCGGCCGCCCGGTGCCGCAGGGTTTCGCCCAGAGCGTTCCTGGAACGCTCACGATGACCGTGCTGATGATGACCTTGATCTACGGCGCCGTATTTCTCACTCTGGAAAAACGGCAGGGGATGATCCGGCGGCAGGCGATGCTGCCTCTCTCTCGCGGCACGGTATTTCTCGGCAAGCTCGCCGGGCGGCTGCTCATCGCCGGTGCCCAGGCCATCCTCCTGCTGATCGCCGGGCGCTTTCTTTTCCACGTTTCCTGGGGCTCGTCGCCCGGCGGCCTGGCCCTCCTTCTCGGCTCGTACGTGCTGGCCGTGGCGGCGCTTTCCACTCTGCTGGGGGCGCTTCTCTCAACCCCCGAGCAGGCCTCGGCGGTCGGCTGGATCTTGAGCATGATTCTCGCCGCTCTGGGCGGCTGCTGGTGGCCGAGCGAAGTGATGCCCCGCTGGCTCTGGCGCGCCTCGCACGTCCTGCCCACGCCCTGGGCCATGGACGGTTTTCACGCCCTGATCTCCTTTGGACACGGCGTCGAGGCCGTCCTGCTTCCCGCGGGCGTGCTCGTGGGGTTCGCGGTGGTCTTCGCGGCTTTGGGCTCGCGATTTCTGGTGGTGGAGTAGAGCTACTTCAACCCCAGCTTCTTACCCTGCTCCAGCAAGGAGACCGCCTCGTCGAGCCGCCTCTGACGCGTCTCCTCCCGCTTCGCCACCTCGATCCACTTGACGTAGAGGCGGCGGTACGACGGCGCGAGATCCTGGAAGAATCGCCAGGCCTTCGCGTTCGTCCGCAGACGTTGCTGGATGTACTCCGGGATCTCGTTATCCGGTTCCGGACGGGGAGCGCCAGGCTTCTTGGAAGGAGTTGTCCCATCCGGCGGACCCTTGGCGAGCCCTATGGCGGTCATCCGGCCGTCCTTCACCAGGGCGGCGAAGCGGCGCAGGTTCGACTCGGACCATTTGGAAGTGTTTTTCCGGGGTGTGACCTTCTGCGCGTAGCGGTCGTCATCGAGCCGCCGGACGAGACTGTCGATCCAGCCGAAGCAGAGAGCTTCCTCGACGACCTCGTCATAGGCGATGCGCGGCTGGCCCGTGTGCTGCTTGTAATAGACGATCCAGATTTCAGTTTCCGTCGCATGGTGCGCGGCGAGCCAGGCGCGCCATTCTTCCCGGGTGGTGACGTGCAATGTTTTCATCGGTTTCGGAAAACAAAGTACGCGGGAATTCCCAGGGCGACGACGGCGGCCCCGAGGGCCGCTTCGCGCGGCCGTCCCGCGGCGAGGAGGACGAGCACCAGCGCGACGCTGAAGAGAAACAGGATTGGTGTCAAGGGAAAGAAAGGTGTCGAATAGCTCGCGGACGGCGAGCGCCGCCGGAGGCGGAAGAGCCCGGCCACGGTGAGCCCGAGGAAGACCACGGTGATGAAGACGAAATAGCTCACGATCGCGTCGAACGTGCCGATGGCGACGAGCAGGAGGGCGAGACCCGTCTGAATGGCGATGGCGCGCGTGGGCGCTCCCGTCTTGGGATCGAGCCGGGCCACGAACGACGGCATCACGCCGTCGCGGGCCATGGCGTAGTAGACGCGGGGCGCCATGGTCATGAAGGCGAAAAGGCTGCCGAGCACGGAGAGGGCCACGATGGCGGAGAGCACGCGCCCACCTCCGGCGCCGAAGAGGGCCGCTCCCGCCTGCGCCGCGAAGGCCTCGCTCGACCCCTCAGCCTCAAGGGGGACGAGATAGAAGAAAACGGCGCTCACCGCGATGTAGAGCAGCGTCACCGCACCGACGCCGATCGCCAGGGCGCGAGGCAAGGTGCGCCGCGGCTCCCGGATCTCACCCGCCAGCCGGCTGAGGTCCCACCAGCCCCCGAAGGAGAAGAACGCCGCCACCACGCCGCCGGCCAGCGCCGGCAGCAGGGGCGGAGCGCCGGAGTGCCGGACGAAGAAGGGAAAAAAATGCCAGGCGTCGCCGGCTCCCGAGAGGAAGCCCCAGGCCACGAGGAGGAGGAGAATCCCGACCTTGGCCACCGCCAGGCCGTGGCCGATGCCGGCTGCCAGCCGTACCCCAACCCAGTTCGTGGCCGCCACCACCCCGATCCCCACGAAGGCCACGGCTTTGGGGGAGATCCCGGGGACCACGGCTTGCGCGTAGGCTCCAAGGCCGGTAGCCAGCGCGGCGGTCAGGCCGGGGTCCATCACCAGCAGGCACTTCCAGCCATAGAGAAAGGCCACGCCTGGTCCATAGGCCTCGCGTAGGTAGACATAGCCGCCTCCCGCCTCGGGAAACCGCGCGGCGAGCTCGCCGAAGCAGAGGGCGCCGCACAGCGCCGTGCCACCCATGAACGCCCAGACCAGAAAGAGAAGAGTCGGCGAAGCGAGGCCGCGGGCCATGCCCGCGGGCGTGAGGAAGATCCCCACCCCGACCGTGTTGCCGATGATCAAGGCCGCCGCCCCGCCCAGGCCCACCCTGCGCCGCAGGCCGGTCTGAGCGTCGGAGCGCAAGGCGCCGGCGGGCTGATCGGACGTCATCGCGACATCTGTCCCATGCCGGCTTCGAAGGCCGCTACGTCGGCGTAGTAACGGCGGGCGATATCCGCCGAGGCCGGGTTCGTATAGATCTCGGGCACCGGGTTCTCGATCAGGCTTACGATGGCGGCGGCCACCTCTTCGACGGACTGCGGCTTCATCGCTCCCGGAGGGGGTGGCGCCGGTGGGGCGTCTCCCAGGGAATTGCTGGCGAAATCCGTGGTGACGACTCCCGGCATGACGACCGAAACGTGGATGTTGGGGAACTCCTGCCGGAGATCCATGCGCAGGTTGGCCGTCAACGAGTTGAGCGCCGCCTTGGAGGCGCTGTAGACGGAGCGGATGGTGGCGAGCGGAACCCGGCTGAGGAAGGAGGAGACGTTGATGAGGTGCCCTTCGCCGGTCTCCATGAAGTGGGGGATGATCGTCTGCATGCCGTAGAGCGCCGACTTGAGGTTGACGGCCATCATCTCGTCGACGTCCTCGTCGGTGAGGTCCATCACCCGCCGCGCGATGCCCCGTCCCGCGTTGTTGATCCACACGTCGATCTGCCCCCGTTTGTCGAGCGCCCGGTCGCGCAGGTGCTCGACGTCGCCCCGCCGGCGGACGTCGGTAACCACGGCGAGCGTCTCCGGTCCACACTGCCCGGCCACGGCCTCCAGCTCCTCCAACCGGCGCGCGGCGAGCACCAGCCGGTGCCCCTGAGCCGAGAGCTGCCGCGCCAGCTCGGCCCCGATCCCGCTGCTCGCGCCCGTGATGACGACGACCTTGCTGAAGCTCATTGTGGTGCCCTCCCTGGAGCATCTGTCCGACAACGGGGGATGATATCCTGAGTCCGCAACCGGAAAGAGGCCATGCTGAAACGGATTCGTCTCCAGGACTTCAAGAGCTTCGTGAACGAGGAGGTCGAGGTCGCTCCCTTGACCCTGCTCGTGGGGGCGAATGCCTCAGGGAAGAGCAATTTCCTCGACGCGCTCCGGTTCCTGCAGGGGATCAGCTCTAACCTCAACCTCAGCGAAGTCCTTAACGGCGAGACAAGATCGCGGCCGGAAGCGTGGCCTGGACTCCGCGGGCGGGCAGAGGAAGCCGCGCGGCTGGGCACCGAAGGATTTACCCTAGATACCACTTGGCAACCTGAGGAAGATCGAAGCGAGATCCGACATTTCCTCTCCTGTCTCGTTTCTCCTCTTATTAGAATCAAGAAGGAGATTTTCGGGAAGTTGGGCGGAGACGTTGCCACATCCAGAGCTCACAGGTTTAGAAGCATGATGACGGATCGAGATCTGCAAATCTCTCTTGAGCCCAAGAAGCTCAACCTTGTGAACGAATTGAGAGACGCATTACAAAGCGTTCAATTCCTGAGGATCGACCCCAACGAGATGCGTGGGTATGGCCGCCGGGATGAGCAACTCGGCGAAGACGGAAAAAACCTGTCCGGCGTACTGGCTCGCTTCTGTGACGATGCAGCCGAGAAGCAGGGCTTCGTCGACTGGCTCACCGCGCTCTGTGCTCCTGAGATCGAAGGGATCGATTTCCTCGACGTCAAGGAGCTGGGCGACGTCATGGCGATCTTCGTCGAGAAGGGCGGCAAGCGCATTTCCGCTCGCAGCATCTCCGACGGCACCCTTCACTTTCTCGGCACCCTCCTCGCGCTGCGCTCCGCCGAGCCCGGCTCCGTGATCCTGATCGAGGAGATCGAAGCGGGTCTCCACCCCACTCGCATCCGACTCCTCGTCGAGTACCTGGAGACGGTCACCCGCGAGCGCGACATTCAGATCATTGCCACCACTCATTCCCCCGTTGTCCTCCAGTGGCTGAGCGACGAGGCACTGCGGAGCACGATCGTCTTCGGCCGGGTCCCCGAGCACGAGGGGACGATCATGCGGCGGCTCGGCGATCTGCCTCACTTCGACGAAGTGGTGCAAAGGAAGGGAATTGACGAGCTCTTCACCACGGGATGGCTGGAGATGGCTTTGTGAAGATCCTGGTGATCCCGGAGGATCCCAAGCTCGATCAATACATTCTCAAACCGGTGGTGGCGAGGATCTTTGCGGACCTCGGAAAATCCCCTCGGATCGAAGTCCTTTCCAATCCTCGCCTGCGCGGCGTAGCCGAAGCCTTGGACTCCGCCAAGCTGGCGGACATCGTAGCGACGTACCCGATGAACGATTTGTTCCTGGTGATCGTGGATCGAGACGGCGTGCAGTCCCGGCAGGATGCCGCGGCCGTCCGCGAGGCCGAGCATCCACAGCGCTTGTTCGTCTGCCTTGCCATCGAAGAGGTCGAGGTATGGATGCTCGCCATTCACTCCAGGGATTTGGGAATTCCATGGCGGGAGATCCGCGAGGAGATCCACCCCAAGGAGAGGTTTGCGATTCCGTTTCTCAACGATCGGGCACCCAAGCTCGATCTCGGCCAGGGCCGCACCTGGGCCATGAGGGATCTCGGCGGTCAGTGGCGCGGCGTCCTGGACCGCTGCCCTGAGATCAAGGAGCTGAAGCGGCGCGTCGAGGTCTGGCTCGACGCGCCGCGCTGATCCTGATTCTTCCAGTCGGTACGGAACCCTTCCAGTAGGCGGCAGGCCCCGGGCGAGCGGGTACGGGCCTCTCCCGAGTGGGGGAAGGCTCGGGACGAGCGGGGGAGAGCTTTTCCGAGTCGGGGAAGGCTTCCCCCACTGGGGATTGTCTCTCCCCCACTGGGGACGGGCTTTTCCCCACTTGGGGAAGGCTTTCCCTTCTGGGGATGGAGCTCTCCCTACTCGGGGAAGCTTTTCCCCACTTGGGAGAGCCTTCTCCCCACTCGCCCGGAGCCTTCCCCACTCGGCCTGGCCGCGAAGTTGCACTCCCAGGATTCCAGTATTTGCGTTTCAGGGGGGCCTGAGATCTCCGGGAGGTGCTTCGCGATGCGAGCTGAAGCTGCTTTCTACCGTGTTTTGGCAGTCGGGTTGTTGGGCCTCGTCCTGGTTCTTCCAGGGAGGGCTGGCGCGTCCTCCGGAGAGGACGTTTCCGTATCCGCCATGTTCGCCGCTCCGTGGGCCGAGATCGAAAAGCTCGTCACCGAGGGCAGGCTGGAGGAGGCTCAGCCGAAGTTGGAGAAGCTTCTCGTCGAAGCACGGACGGCCGGGGACGAGGAAACGTGGACCCGGGCGCTCGTACGTGCGGCGATTCTTCGGGCACAACTCGGCAAGCTGGAGGACGCGGCTCGCTTCCTCAAGGAGCAGCCCAGGCCTGTGGGAGCGGTCCACCGGGCCGTGGTCGACCTCTACTACGCCGAGACGCTGGAGCTCTACATCGGGGCCAACTCCTGGCAGCTCCGCCAACGGGAGACGGTGGAGACCGAGGGAGAGCCTCCCCTGGAGCAGCAGACCCGGGAGCAGATCGCGGCTGACGCTTTCGCCGCCGTCCGCGAGGCGTGGAGCCGGCGCCAGGAGCTCGGCGACGCCCCCATCTCCAGTCTCCAGCCCTATCTGACGCTCAACGACTACCCCCCGGGGATTCGCGGCACGGTGCGCGACGCCCTCTCGTATCTCTACGCCGCTCTGCTGAACGACAGGACCCTCTGGTCGAATGAGAGCACCGGCGACATCGAAAATCTCGACCTTCCATCCCTGATTCGCGGCGAGGCTCAGCCCTCAGGCGGCTCCACCCTTCACCCGCTTCAGGAGATGACGGCCGTGCTCGCCGATCTGGAGGCGTGGCATCTCGCGGCGGGCCGGCGGGAGGCGGCGCTGGAGGCCCGGCTCACTCGGCTGGGCCGGCTGCAGGATGCCTTCGCGGACGGCGACGACCGGCGGCTCATCCGCAGCGACCTCGAAGGGTATCTCGCCACTCTGCGGGACGTTCCCTGGTGGTCGATGGGCATGGCCACCCTGGCGCAGACGCTCAAGGGGGAGAACGAGCCCGGCCACCTCACCCAGGCGCATGCCGTCGCCGTCGCCGGCCGCGACGCCTGGCCCGGCTCGCCGGGGGGCGAGCGCTGCCGGTCCATCGCTGAGGACCTCGAGCAGCCCGGCTTGGATCTCAAGGCCATGGCGAGCGACGGGCTCGGCCGGCGCTCTCTCCAGGTACGCCACAAAAACCTTTCGTTCGTCTACTTCCGCGCCTATCCTGCCGATCCAGAGACTGAGTGGAGCGAGAACGTGTGGACAGCCACCGACGCGTTCAGGGCACTGATTCGCGACGGGAGGCCCGCGGCCGCCTGGCGTAGCGAGCTTCCCACGACGCCCGACTTCGACCTGCACACCACTTGGATCGTGCCGCCGATCGAGCGCCCCGGCTACTACGTCGTCGTCGCCTCGGACCTGGAGGATTTCTCCAGCGAGAAGAGCAGCCGCGCCGCCATCCGCATCGTGCTGAGCGATCTGGTGCTGGTGATCGGGGATGCCAGCCTTCAGGATGTCGAGGTGACGGCGCTCTCAGGAGCCACGGGTGAGCCCGTCGCCGGCGCCGAGCTGCGTCTCTACGATAAGGGCGACCTGTTCGGAGCCGAGACGACGGGGAGCGGCGGCACCGTCCGCTTCTCACCGGAGACGCACCAGAGTTATTCCGTGGTCGGAGATTCACCGGGCGGGCCGGCGCGGTTGGTTTCGTATCATCGGAGCTATGACCGGGTGGACGGAGTCTCGACCCTGCTCTACACGGATCGCGCCGTCTATCGGCCGCGGCAGACGATCCTCTGGAAGGTGCTGGCCTACGACGGCTCGCGCCGGGAGGGGCGATTCCGGGCCCTCGCCGGGCAGACGGTGACGGTGACGCTGCACGATGCCAATTCCCAGGAGGTGGCGTCGCGGACCGTCGCCACCAACGAGTTCGGCACCGCCTCTGGCGAATTCCAGATCCCCCCCGGCCGTTTGCTGGGTTCATGGACCTTGCAGACGTCCATGGCGTCCCAGTCCCCCGGCAGCGCGATGGACACCTCGTATTTGAAGGTGGAGGAGTACAAGCGGCCGACCTTCGAGGTCGTTCTGGACGATCCCGCCACGCCGCTGCGGCTGGGCGCGCCGGCGAAGCTCACCGGCCGGGCGGTGTACTACTTCGGCGCCCCCGTGACTGGCGGCGTGGTGCGTTGGCAGATCGCCCGCACAGCGTCCCTGCCCTGGTGGCGGCTCTGGACCGGCGGCTACTCCTCCCGGACCGTGGCGGTGGGAACCACGGCTCCGGGCGTGGACGGAAAGTTCGAGATCGCCTTCACGCCGCAGCCGCAAGCGCGGGACCGGGGCGAGCTGACGTACGAATACGGACTCTCCGTGGTCGTTACGGACGAGGGCGGCGAGACGCGCGACACCAACGGCTCGTTCCGCATCGGTCATGCCTCGGTCGAGGGATCGATCGCAAACGACCGCGGCTTCCTGCTCGCCGGCCGGCCCGTTTTCCTCACCGTCATCCGGCGGGATCTGAACGGCGTGCCCCGGCCGGGAGCCGGCTCCTGGTCGCTCTACGAGCTGCGCCAGCCCGCGGCGGCCCTCCTCCCCGGCGACGAGCCGGCGGCCGAGGCCGGGGAGGCCGGGTTTCACACGCCGGGCGATGGCCTCAGCCCGCGTTGGAATGAATTTTCGGCACCGGAGTATTCCCTGCACGCCTGGCCCCAGGGGCGCCGGCTGGCGGGCGGAACCCTGCATCACGGCGCGTCCGGCGAGGCTGAGGTGAAGCTCCCGCCGCTACGCCCGGGCGCCTACCGGGTGCGTTGGGAGACTCTGGACGAGTTGGGCGTGCGGGCCGAGACCCAGCAGGAGCTGATCGTCGCCGGGGCGCGGACGCCCCTCGCCCTGCCGGCGGTGCTCAAGGTGGAGAGCGCGACGGTGCAGGTGGGCGGCACCGCCCGGTTGCTGGTCCATTCGGGCTTTCCGGGCCAGATGTTTTTCTTCGAGGTCTGGCGAGGGGGCGAGCGCATCGAGCGGCGGACGCTGCGCGGCGGCGAATCTCCAGATTTGATCGAGATCCCCATCGAGGCGGCGGATCGCGGCGGCCTCGGCTTCAGGCTCCTGCAGTTGCGCGATCACCAGATCTGCCATCTCGCCGCGGCCGTCCAGGTGCCGTGGGACGACCGCGAGCTGCGGGTGGGCTTCGCCACCTTCCGCGACCGTCTTCGCCCTGGCGCCCGGGAAACGTGGAAGATCACGGTCCGCCCGCCCGCCGGCGAGACCTCCAAGGCCCCCGAAGTGGCGGCTGCCGAGGTGCTGGCGACGATGACCGACCGTAGCCTCGAGCTCTTTGCCCGTTGGGAGCCTCCTGATCCGCTGCGCCTCTATCCCGACCGCACCGATACCCCCTCTCTCAGCTCAAATCTGGGAGTGGAGAGTGTGATCTATTCGAAGAAGAGTCGCACCGGCTCCATGCCACCGGTGCTGAAGGGCGACCGGCTGCTCTACGACCTCAGCCGGGCATGGGTTGAAACCGGGCCGATGACCGAGGTCGACGGCAAGGTCGCGCAGACAATCGTCGTATTGACCAAGCGCAGTCCGGAGGTCGAGAGCCGGGCCTACTTGAGCTCGGCCGTCTCCGTGGGGAACCACGGTGTGATGACGATTCCCACCGCGCGCGATCCCCGGGAAGTTCTCCAAGCCAAGCCAGCCCCGAGCGCGCTGCCGCCGCGCAGCAACTTCGCGGAGACGGCCTTCTGGCAGCCTCACCTGCTCACCGGTGCGGACGGCACCGCCACGATCGAATTCACGGTTCCCGACTCGGTCACGGCGTGGAACGTCTTCGTCCAGGCGGTGACCCGCGATCTGCGGGCCGGCACGGTGAAGAAGGAGGTCCACACCGTCCGCGACCTCCTCGTCCGGCCGTACCTGCCACGTTTCCTGCGCGAGGGCGATCAGGCGCGGCTCAAGGTCGTCGTCACCAACGGCGGCAAGGCGCCGATGCGGGGCGAAGTGACGCTGGACATCACCGATCCGGAGACGGGCAAGAGCCTGCTGGCCGACTTCGGAATCGTGGCCGGAGCGGCGCGCCTCCCCTTCACGGCGGCGGCCGGCGGCGGCACGAACGTCACGTTTCCCCTCGTCGCGCCCCGGCGGGTGGGGCTCGTGGCGTTCAAGGTCACGGCCGTGGCGGGCGACGAGAGCGACGGCGAGCTGCGCCCGCTGCCCCTGCTGCCGTCGCGGGTGCATCTCGCGCAATCCCGCTTCGCCGCCCTGCACGACGCGGATCGCCGGGAGCTTCGTTTCGCTGATCTGGAGCGGGACGACGATCGCACGCGGATCGACGAGCAGATGGTGATCACCGTCGACGGCCAGCTCTTCCACGGTGTGCTGGCGGCTCTGCCGTACCTCGTCGATTATCCTTACGAATGCATCGAGCAGACCCTCAACCGATTCGTCTCGACGGGAATGGTGACGAGCCTTTTCGATCACTATCCCGCCGTGGCCCGGTGGGCCGCGGATCTCGCCAAGCGGGAGACGCCGCTCGAACCGTGGGACGCCACGGACCCCAACCGCAAGCTGGTGCTGGAGGAAACGCCCTTCCTGGAAACCGCGCAGGGCGGCGACGGGAAAGATCTCGTCAAAATCCTCGATCCGCGGATCGCCCGTGCCCAGCGCGACGACTCGCTCGCGAAGCTCACCCGCGCCCAGCTTGCCAATGGCGCCTTCTCCTGGTGGCCGGGGGGGCCGCCCTCGCTCTATTTGACCGTCTACGTTCTGGAGGGCCTCGCCCGGGCGGCGGAGTTTGGCGCCGAGGTCCCCCGGGGCGTCATCCAGAAAGGCTGGTCCTACGTGGCGGCGGAGTATCGAGAGGCGTATGGGAAAAATCCTGCGGAGAGCTGCTGCCTCGCGCTGCCCGTGCTCCTCAACTACACGGCCACGGCCTATCCCGACCCGTCGTGGATGGGTACCGCCTTGACCGAGGCGGAGCGCCGGCAGATCCTGGACACCAGCTTCCGGCACTGGACCGAGCTGTCCCCCTATCTGCGCAGCCTGCTGGCCCTCACTCTCAAGCGCATGGGCCGGCCGGACGACGCCCGCCTCGTCTTCGACAGCGTCATGGGGCGGGCGCGGACCACTCCGGACGAGGGCACCTTCTGGCAGCCGGAAGCGCGCTCCTGGCTCTGGCACAACGACACCGTCGAGTCCCACGCCGTCGCCCTGCGCGTCCTGATGGAGCTGCGTCCGGACGATCCCCGCCGCCACGGCCTCGTGCAGTGGCTCTTCCTGAACAAGCAACTGAATCATTGGAAATCGACGCGGGCCACGGCCGAAGTGCTCTACGCCGTGGTGCACTACCTCCAGAAGGAAGGAACGCTCGGCGCGAAGGAGTCGGCGACCGTGCGGACCGCGAGTCAAACCACCACGTTTACCTTCGAGCCGGACCGCTTTACGGGCAAGGCGAACCGCATCGTGATCCCCGGCGACAAGATCGATCCCGCGCAGTCCGCGGTCGTGGTGGAGAAGGAGACCCCCGGCTTCCTCTTCGCCTCCGCCACCTGGCACTTCTCGACCGAAGAGCCACCGGAGCAGGGGAGCGGCGACCTCTTCCACGTCGCCCGCCGCTACTTCCTGCGCGTTCAAGCTGGGAACGAAAAGGTTTTGAAGCCGCTCGATCAGAAAGCCGTCCTGCAACCGGGCGACGAGATCGAGGTACAGCTCACCGTGAGCAGCCGGGCGCCCGCGGAGTACGTCCACCTGCGCGACCCCAGAGTCGCCGGCCTGGAGCCGGGAACCGCCACCTCCGGCTGGCGCTGGGGCCAGGGTCTGTTCTGGTACGAGGAGACGCGGGACAGCGCCACCAACTTCTTCTTCGAAGCCCTGCCGGCGGGAGAGTACACCCTGAAGTACCGCCTCCGCGCCAACCTGGCGGGCGAGTTCCGTGTGGGACCGGCGACGATGCAGTCGATGTACGCCCCGGAGTTCGTGGCGTATTCGGGGGCGGGGGTGGTGAGGGTGGGGGAGTAGGCGGGCATGGGCGCTAACTTACCGTCTCGACGTGTCTCGGAGCCTCCCCCACCCAAAACCCTCACCCCCTAGCCCCCTCTCCCGCCCCGGGAGAGGGGGAAGGCAATGCGAGGCAGTTTCGTGTCGCCCTCCCTCTTCTCCCGGTGTGGGGGGTTGGGAGGGGGCGGGAGAAGAGGGCCGGGGTGATGAGGGTCTTGGGTGGGGGAACGCTGACGTCCACGACGGAGAGAACCCGGGGATAGGGATTTAGGCTGGTCAGCCCGGCGTCTCCGATAGAATCCTCCCCCCATGCTCCTGACCCTCCGCACCACCCACACCCCGGCCACCGACCTCGGCTACCTTCTCCACAAGCACCCGGACAAGATCCAGACGTTCGAGCTGGCCTTCGGAAAGGCCCACGTCTTCTATCCGGAGGCCACGGAGACGGAGTGCACGGCGGCGCTGCTGCTGGACGTCGATCCCGTGGAGCTGGTGCGCGGCGGCGGGACACAGATCGACCAGTACGTCAACGACCGTCCCTACGTGGCCTCGTCGTTCCTCGCCGTGGCGATCGCCCGGGTCCTGGGCACGGCGCTCGGCGGACGGTGCCCGGCCCGGCCGGAACTGGTAGAGATGGCCATTCCCCTGGAGGCGCGGCTCGCGGCACTGCCCTGCCGCGGCGGCGAGGGGCTGCTGCGCCGGCTCTTCCAGCCGCTCGGCTATGAGGTGAAGGCGGAGAACCCGCCCCTCGATCCGAAGTTCCCGTCCTGGGGCGCGAGCCGCTACTTCACCGTGACGCTGCGCGCCACGTGCCGGCTGCGGGACCTTCTCTCCCATCTCTACGTCCTGATTCCGGTGCTCGACGACGACAAGCATTACTGGGTGGGCGATCCGGAGGTGGAGAAGCTCGTGCGCCGCGGTGAGGGGTGGCTCTCCACTCATCCGGAGCGCGAGACCATCACCCGGCGCTACCTGCGCCACCAGCGGGGCCTCGTGCGCTCCGCCATCTCCCAGCTCACCCAGGACGAGCCGGAGATCGAGGAGCGCGCCGAGATCCGGGACGCCGAGGAGGCCTCGCTCGAGAGCCCCCTGCGCCTCCACGACTTCCGGCTCATCGCGGTGGCCGACGTCCTCCGCGAGACCGGCGCCCGTCGCGTGCTCGACCTCGGCTGCGGCGACGGCAAGCTGCTGAAGATCCTCGCGGCCGAGCCCCAGTTCGCGGAGATCGCCGGCCTGGACGTGGATTCCCGCTCGCTCTCCTTCGCCCGTGAGCGGCTCGACCGCCTGCCCCCGACCCAGCGATCCCGCTTCCAGCTCCTTCACGGGTCTTTGATGTACCGCGACAGCCGTCTGGAGGGCTGGGACGCCGCCGCTCTCGTCGAGGTCGTGGAGCATCTCGATCCGCCCAGCCTCGGCGCCTTCGAGCGGGTGGTGTTCGAATTCGCCCGGCCCGGCGCCGTCGTCCTCACGACGCCCAACGCCGAGTACAACGTCCGCTGGCTCACCCTCCCCGCCGGCCAGTTCCGGCACCGCGACCACCGTTTCGAGTGGACGCGCGCTCAGTTCCACGCCTGGGCCGAAGAAATCGCCGCCCGCTTCGGCTACGCCGTGCGCTACCTGCCGGTCGGCGGCGACGACCCCGAGGTGGGACCGCCGACGCAGATGGGGATCTTCACGCGCCATGACTGACGCGGGCGCCGCTTTTCCCGAGTGGATCCTCCCGGAGGGGACCCACGTCGTGACCCGCGACGAGGTCCGGGACTCCAAGGGCGGGTTGCTCTGCCCGCCGGGGGCCGCCGGCAAGATCGTGAAGGCGCCGGTGGACGGCACGCATGCCTATCGCGTCGCCTTTCCGGACGGCCGCGAGGTCTCCCTGTACCGCCAGCACCTGAGCATCCGCAAGCTCGTGCAGCAGGAGGATCTCGACCGGTCGAAACCCGCGGATCTCGAGCGCGATCTCTGGGACCGCGTGATCTATCGCTGCGTCGTGGGCTCCCGGGCCTACGGTCTGGCCAGCGAGGGCTCGGACGTCGACCGGCGAGGTTTCTACCTGCCGCCGGCCGATCTCCACTGGTCGCTTTTCGATATCCCCGAGCAGCTCGAAAACAAGGAGACCGAGGAGTGCTACTGGGAGATCCGTAAGTTCATCCTCATGGCGCTCAAGGCGAATCCCAATGTCCTGGAGTGTCTTTATACGCCTCTCGTGGAGGTCAGCACGCCGCTGGCGGACGAGCTGATCGCCGGCCGCTCGGTTTTCCTCTCGAAGCTGATCTATCAGACGTACAACGGCTACGTGATGTCCCAGTTCAAGAAGCTCACGCGGGACGTCAGCACCACCGGCGCACCGCGCTGGAAGCATGCCATGCATCTCATCCGCCTTTTGATGGCGGGGGCTACGGCGCTGCGCGAGGGAACCATCCCGATGCGGGTGGACGAGCACCGGGAGCGCCTCCTCGCCATCAAGCGGGGGGAGATTCCCTGGCAGGAGGTGGATGCCTGGCGGCTCAGCCTGCACCGTGAGTTCGAGCTTGCCTTCGCGGCGACAAGGCTGCCCGACCGGCCCGACTACCAATGGGCCAATCGCTTCCTGATCAAGGCGCGCAGGAGCGTCTCATGAGAGACCGGAAGGGAAATCCTTAAGTGACCCTCTCCCTCCCCGCGCTCTCCCTCGTCGTCCTCGTCGGCCCTTCCGGGTCCGGCAAGTCGACGTTTGCCCGCCGGCATTTCCTGGCGACGGAAATCCTTTCTTCCGACGCCTGCCGGGGGATGGTGTCGGACGACGAGACGGATCAGTCGGCCAGCGCGGACGCCTTCGCGGTGTTGCACACGATCGCCGGCAAACGTCTGCGGCGCGGCCGGCTCACCGTGATCGACGCCACCAACACCCAGCCCGAAGCGCGCAAGTCGCTGGTGGAGCTGGCCCGCGAGCATTACGTGCAGTGCGTCGCGATCGTCTTCGATCTGCCGGAGGAGGTGCTGGTGGCCCGCAACCGCGAGCGGACGGACCGCCGCTTCGGCCCCCACGTGCTGCGCAATCAGCGCGGCAACCTGCGGCGCTCCCTCCCCGGACTTCAGAAAGAAGGGTTTCGTCATCTCTGGGTGCTTCGCTCTCCCGAGGAGGTGGAGGCGGTCACCCTGGAGCGCCGGCCGCTGTGGCCGGACCGGCGGTCGGATGCGGGGCCGTTCGATCTGATCGGCGACGTCCACGGCTGCGGCGACGAGCTCGAGGAGCTGCTGACGGACCTCGGCTATCTCCCGGACGAAGCGGGCGTCCTGCGCCACCCCGAGGGGCGCAAGGTGATCTTCCTCGGCGACCTCGTGGACCGCGGGCCCCGGGTCGTCGACGTGTTGCGCACCGTCATGGGGATGGTGACGGCCGGCACGGCCCTCTGCGTGCCGGGCAACCACGACGTGAAGCTCCTCAAGTGGCTGCGGGGCAAGAACGTCCGCGTGGCCCACGGCCTTCAGCAATCGATCGACGAGCTGGAGGCCGAACCGCCCGGCTTCCGCTCCGACGTGGCCTCGTTCCTCGACGGTCTGGTGAGCCACTACGTGCTCGACGGCGGCCGGCTGGTGGCGGCCCATGCCGGTCTCAGGGAGGAGATGCAGGGGCGCGCCTCCGGCCGGGTGCGCGACTTTGCCCTCTATGGCGAGACCACGGGCGAGATGGACGAGCTCGGCCTCCCCGTGCGGGCGGACTGGGCCGCCGGCTACCGTGGCGCCGCCCACGTGGTCTACGGCCACACCCCGATCGCCGAGCCGCAGTGGCTCAACCGCACGATCAACATCGACACCGGCTGCGTCTTCGGCGGCCGGCTCACGGCCCTGCGCTGGCCGGAGCGCGAGCTGCTCTCGGTTCCTGCCCGGCACACTTACATGGGGCCTCCCCGGCCGTTCCTCCAGCCGGCGGCTTCCGGCCTCACCGCCCAGCAGATCGACGACGACGTGCTCGACCTCGACGACGTGGTGGGGAAGCGGCGGGTGACCACCCGGCTGGGCGGCAACGTCACTCTGCGCGAGGGCAACGCGGCGGCGGCCCTGGAGGTGATGAGCCGTTTCGCGGCGGATCCCAAATGGCTGATCTACCTGCCGCCCACCATGTCGCCCGCCGAAACGAGCCAGCGGCCCGGGTACCTCGAGTATCCCACCGAGGCCTTCGCGCACTTTCGCGCCGAAGGCCTCGAAAAGGTGATCTGCGAGGAGAAGCACATGGGCTCGCGGGCGGTGATCGTCCTCAGCCGCAGCGACGAGACGGCTCGCCGCCGCTTCGGCCTGCGGGAAGGCTCGGGAGCGGGGATCTGCTATACCCGCACGGGCCGCCGGTTCTTCGACGATCCGGCGCTGGAGAAGGCGCTGCTCGGCCGGGTGCGCGAGGCCCTGGACGCAACCGGTCTCTGGGATCGATTGAAGACGGATTGGGTGTGCCTGGACTGCGAGCTGATGCCGTGGTCGGCGAAGGCCCAGGAGCTGCTGCGCAATCAGTACGCCGCCGTGGGGTCCGCGGCCCGCATGGCCCTGCCCAAGGCGATCGCCCGCCTCGCCGAGGCGGGCGCGCGGAGGCTCGACACGGCCCCGCTGCTGGCCCGGTACCGCGAGCGCTACGAGCTTTCCGGCCGTTTCGTGGAGGCCTACCGCCGCTACTGCTGGCCGGTGTCCGGGCTGCGCGATCTCAAGCTCGCGCCCTTCCACCTGCTGGCGAGCGAGGGCGGCGTCCATCTCGACCGCGACCATCCGTGGCACATGGAGACGCTGGCGGAGCTCGCCCGCGCGGACGAGTCGGGATTGATCCTCGCCACCCGTCACCGCACGGTGGACCTCGCCGATCCCGCGAGCGAAGCCGAGGCGACCGCCTGGTGGGAGGAGATGACGGCGGAGGGCGGGGAGGGGATGGTGGTCAAGCCCCTCGCCTTCGTCGCCCGCGGCCGGCGGGGCCTCGCGCAGCCGGCCGTCAAATGCCGGGGCCGGGAGTACCTGCGGCTGCTCTACGGCCCCGACTACACGATGCCGGAAACCCTGGAGCGGCTGCGCCGGCGGGGGCTCGCCGCCAAGCGTTCTCTGGCCCTGCGGGAGTTTGCGCTGGGGGTCGAAGGCCTGGAGCGCTTCGTGCGCCGCGAGCCTCTGCGCCGGGTCCACGAGTGCGCCTTCGGCGTCCTCGCCCTGGAGAGCGAGCCGGTCGATCCGCGGTTGTAGGCGCCTTTCAGGGGATCGTCAAACCAGCCCGCGCAGCAGGTGCAGTACGCGGTCGATGACGAAGCGGGAGACCACGGCGTCCATGGGGAAGCTCTCCTGGTCGAAACGGGCCTCCTTGATTACCCAGCCGTAGTTGACCTTGAGAGTGTTGGGCTCCGCCTTGTCCATCGAGAACTCGATGGCGCCGCGCTTGGGAATCTGCGTCTGCACCTGCACGTCCATGCGTATCTTCTCGGGGGTCACTTCCTGGAGCTTCGTGAGGTGCCCCTTGTGATCGAGGTCGATCATGAGCTCCCGCAGCGTGGGGAGTAGAACCGTCTTCTTGATCTCCTGAAAACGATAGATCTGCCGGTTCTTCTCCAGCACGACCTCGCGCTCGCGAAAGCGATCCTGATCCTTTTCCGCTTCGAGCGCTACCAGAATCTTGCGGACTTCCTTGCGTTTGACTTCGTCCAAGTTGTCTCCCTACAGTCACGTTGGATTTTACCATCCCGAAGCGCTGTGGCGGTCGAGCGGCGAAAAGATATAGGATTCGCCATAGGAGATATCGATCATGATCCAAATTGTCGACCATGGCGCCGTACGTGAAGTGCATCTCGACCGGCCGCCGGCCAACGCTCTCTCGCCGGAGCTGATCGCCGCCTTGCGCGCGGCGGTGGAGGAGGCGCCCGCGGCCGGCGCCAGGGCGCTCGTCCTCTCCGGCTCGCCCCGGATGTTCTCGGGAGGCCTCGACATCCCGCATCTCATCCATCTGGACCGGGCGGCCATCACCGCCGCCTGGAGGGACTTCTACGCCATGATGCGCGCCCTCGCCGCCTCGCCCATCCCGATCGCGGCGGCCATCACGGGCCACAGTCCGGCCGGCGGCGCCGTGATCTCCCTCTACTGCGACGTCCGCATCATGGCGGAGGGGGCCGAGGGAGGGTACCGCATCGGCCTCAACGAGGTCCAGGTGGGCATTCCCATGCCGCCCGTCATCTTCCAAGCCCTGCGGCGGCAGGTGGGTGCCCGCCAGGCCGAGCGCCTTTGCGTGACGGCCGAGCTCGTGCCGGCCGCCGAGGCCCGGCGCATCGGCCTCGTCGACGAGCTGGTGGCTCCCGAGGCCGTGGTGGCGCGCGCCGTCGAATGGTGTAACGCCCTCCTCGCCCTGCCACCTGAGGCAATGGCAATCACCCGCCGCCTCACCCGCGCGGACCTCGTCTCCCTCTTCGCCGCGAACGAGGCCGAGGTCGCCGGCCTGGTGGACCAGTGGTTCAGCGCCGAGACGCAGGGAGCGCTGCGGGCGCTGGTCGAGCGGCTGACGAAGAAGAAATAGGGCTCTCCTGCCACCGGTTACCTTCCCCAATAATGTAGAGACGCCCCGTGGCGGAGGGAACCTCCGGTGGGGGCGTCTCCGAAGCGGAGAAAACGGTTCATATCGGAAGGGATCGGCCCGGCGGCACCTGGGCAAATCCAGGGCCCTATACCCGCGGACAGTCTTCGAGGAGTCAGGTGTTATCGCCGCCTCGGAGACGCCCCCACCGGGGGTTCCCCCCGGCACGGGGCGTCTCTACAGTGGGGAGGGGACGGCGCCATTAGCGGCTATGGGCATGCTGGTGGCCGCACGCGGCTAGGATCGTGCTACCATCCTCCAAGCGTGCCAAAGCGGCACCTGCGACTTGCCTATGAATCGACTCAGGCCCCTTGGCACCCTGCTCCTGGTCACCGCCTTCGCGGTGGTCCAGATGCTCGCCACGGCGCCCCTGCTTCATCCCCACTGCAATCTGCTGGGCAACCTGACCCTCCGGGGTCCCGCCCATCCGGCCCTGCACACGCCGGAGGGAACTTCGACGGGAAGTCCGGACCAATGCCCGGTGTGCATGGTCTCCGGCCTTTCGGCGGTCCTCTCGCCGGGCCTCTCGGTCTTCGCTCCCAGTGCCCGTGTGGCCGCGCCCCCCCTGCCGGCCTACGTAGCGATCCGGGCTCTCCCCGGCGAAGATCTCCGCAGCCGCGCCCCGCCCGTCCTGTAGCCCCCTCTCCGTTCAGATCCTCACCGCCCGGCTTCACGCCGGTTTTCACGCTGTACCGCGGAGAGAGCTCCAGGAGGGCTTCTTGAACCGATTGCGTATTGCAATTCTCGTTACCCTGGGTAGCACGGGGCTGCTCGCATTGCCCGTCTCGGGCCAGACCCCGTCCCCGGCGGCCTTGCGCCTCTCTCGCCGCGAGGCCATCGCCGAGGCGCTCGCCCGCAATCCCGGCCTGCTCGCTTCCAAGGAGCAGGTCGAGCAGGCGCGGGCCGCCGTGGTGACCGCCACGGCCTTTCCCGATCCCACCCTGGCGGTGGACGTCGCGGGCCAGAGCAAGCCGCTCAATCCGAATTCGAACAACTCGAACGACATCGGCTTCGGCGTCACCTTTCCCTTCCCCGGCAAGACCCGGCTGCGCGGTGAGGTGGCGAAGGCGGACCTTCGGGCGGCTGAATTTACCCTGACCCAGCTCCAGCAATCGGTCGCCTCGCAGACGGCGCAGGCCTACGACGCCATTCTCGTGGCCCTGCGCCATGCCGAGGATCTGAAGCAGGGCAAGGAGCTGGCGCTCGACTTTCTGGCCAAGACCAAGGCCCGTTTCCTCGCCGGCACCGTCCCCAAGGTGGACGTCGTCAAGGCGCAGGTGGACGTCTCACAGGCCGACAACGACCTGATCGCCAACGAGCGCTCGCTGCTCACCGCCCAGGCCAATCTCAACCGGTTGCTCGGGCGCGCCGGCGGCGCCCCCATCGAGACCACGGATACTCTGGAAGTGCCGGCTTCGATCGCGGAGCTCGAAGTCCTCGAAAAGCTCGCTCAGAGCTCGCGGCCCGAGCTGCGCAGCCTGGAGATTCAGCGCCAGGGCGCGAGCGCCGCCACCAAGCTGGCCCGGCGGTACTGGGCGCCGGACCTCAACCTCACCTTCAGCCGCAACGCGGTCGACGGCAGCCCCACGACGTACACCACAGGGATTGGCATCGGGTTCCCCATCTTCTTCCGCCAGCACCTGCAGGGCGAGGTCGCCTCGGCGATCCACCGCGAGCAGGAGCTGGCCGCCAACGTCTCGGACCTCGTGGCCCAGGTCAGCCTCGACGTGCGGACCTCCTACGCCAACGCCTCGACGGCGCTGCGGCAGGCCATCTTCCTGCGCGACGAGCTGCTCCCCGAGGCGCGCGAGGTCTACCGGGTCGCCTCCGTCAGCTATGGGCTCGGCGGCACCTCCGCCCTCGAATTGCTCGACGCCAAGCGGACGCTGCTCGACGCCGAGAAGCAGTACGCCGACGCCCTGGCCGCCGCCAACGACGCCCAGGCCGCCCTCGAGCTCGCGGTGGGCGCGCCGCTTCCGGCTGCACCCTCTTCCGTATCTTCAGGAGCCCATCCATGAGAGATCGCCTCCGATTGTCGACTCCGGTGGGCGCGCTGGCCGCCGTCGTCCTCTTGTTCCTGCCGGCCTGCTCAGGTCCCAAGAAAGCCGCGGATTCCCCGGCCGCCGCGGCTCCAGAGACCTCTGCGGCATCGGCGCCGAAGGCCCGGGACCTGACGCTCGATCCGGCCCAGCGCCAGAAGATCCGGCTGGAGAAAGTCGCGCTCACCTCCTTCCGGCGCACCATCGAGACCACCGGCACCGTCGCCTTTGATCAGAACCGGAGCACCCAGGTGCTGTCGCCGATCTCGGGTCCCGTGGCGAAGATCCAGGTCGAGGTCGGGGCGCGCGTCGGCCGCGGCCAGCCCCTGGCGACCGTGGCCTCGCCCGACTTCGCCGCCGACGTCAGCGCCCTGCGCAAGGCCGAGGCGCTGGCCAGGAATGCCCGCCGGGTGGCGGATCTCGACCAGCAGCTCTGGAAGAACGACGCCATCGCGCGGCGCGACATGGAGCAGGCCGAGACGGACGCGGTCTCCGCCGAGGCGGACCGTGACGCCGCCCTGCAACAGCTTCGCGACCTCGGGGTGGACGCCAAGACCCTGAACGAGATCCAGCAGAACAAATCGACCTACGGGGCCAGCGGGCTCATCCGCTCGCCGCTCTCGGGTACCGTGGTGGAAAAACTGATCACTCCCGGGCAGCTCCTCCAGGCCGGAACGACGCCCTGCTTCACGGTGGCCGACCTCTCGACGGTGTGGGTGATGGCGAACATCTTCGAGACGGATCTGCCGTTCGTGGCGCCCGGCGACACCGCGAGAGTGATCACCGGCGGGGGCGGCGGCCCCGGTGGGCCGATCACGGGCAAGGTGGATTACATCTCCGCCCTCGTCGACCCCACGACGCGCGCCATCGCCGTGCGCATCGTGGCGCCGAACCCCCAGGAGGCTTTGAAGCGGGATCTCTACGTGCGCGTCGAAATCCAGTCGAGCCGCGAAAGAAAGGGTTTGCTGGTGCCCGTCTCGGCCATCCTGCGCGACGACGAGAACCTGCCGTTCGTCTTCGTATCCATGGCGGACGGCACTTTCCCGCGCCGCCGCGTGGAGATCGGCCCCCGCATGGGAGACCGGCAGGAGATCACCTCCGGCCTGGCCGAGGGGGAGACCGTCGTCGCGGAGGGCGGGCTGTTCTTGCAGACCGCGGGGGGATCATGAACGGTTCCCCAACGCTTCCCTCGGAGAAACCTTCGGTCATCCACCGCATCGTGGCGCTGGCGTTGCGCCAGCGCTTCCTTCTGCTCCTCGCGGCGCTGCTGCTGACCGGCGCCGGTATCTGGTCCTTCAAGCGGTTGCCGGTCGACGCCTATCCCGACCTGTCGCCGCCGCGGGTGGAGATCGTCACCCAATGGCAGGGGCATGCGGCCGAAGAGGTGGAGCGGCTGATCACCGTGCCCATCGAGGTCGAGGTCAACGGATTGCCGGGATTGACCGTCGTGCGTTCGATCTCGCTCTACGGGCTCTCTTCCGTTCGCATCACCTTCGAACATGGGACGGACCGCTACTTCGCCCGTCAGCAGGTGTTCGAGCGGCTGCCGGACGTCGAGCTGCCGGAGGGCGTCACGCCGTCGGTCTCGCCGCTGTTCTCCCCTTCGGGATTGATCTACCGGTATGTTCTGGACAGCCCTGACCGCACGCCCACCGAGCTCAAGACCATTGAGGATTGGATCGTCGAGCGGCGCTACAAGTCGGTGCCCGGCGTGGCGGACGACTCCGGCCTCGGCGGCCCCACGATGCAGTACCAGGTGCTCCTCGATCCGGCGAAGATCGCGGGCGCGGGGTTGTCGGTGCCCACGGTGGTCGCCGCGCTCGGCGCCAACAACAGCAACGCCGGCGGCGGCTTCTACTCTCAAGGCGGACAGTTCTATTACGTGCGTGGTCTGGGCCGCCTGACGACTCCCGAGGACATCGGCAACGTCGTCCTCGCCGTGCACAACGGCATCCCGGTGCTGGTCAAGGACATTGGCCAGGTGGTCATCGGCGAGGCCCCACGGCTCGGCCAGTTCGGCTTCAGTGATCGCTCCAAGAATCGCGATGAGGCCGTCGAGGGCGTCATCCTGATGCGCACCGGCGAGCAGGCCCAGGTGGTGCTGGAAAAAATCGAGCGGAAGACCCAGGAGCTCAACAAGTCGATCCTGCCGCCGGACGTCAAGATCCATCCCTTCTACGACCGCCGCGATCTGATCGCGCTCACCACCCGCACCGTCGAGGAGAATCTGGTGCGCGGCATGATCTTGGTCGCCGTCATCCTCATTTTCTTCCTCTACGATCTGCGCTCCGGCCTGATCGTCGCCGCCACCATTCCGGGCGCCCTGCTCTTCGCGTTCATCTGTCTCGATTTGAAGCACGTTCCCGCCAACCTGCTGTCGATCGGCGCCATCGACTTCGGCATCCTGGTGGACGGCGCGGTGGTGATGGTGGAGAACATCTTCCGCCAACTGGCGTTGCGCGAAGGCAAGCCATTCAAGATCCACGAGGTGATCCTCGAAGCGGCCGGCGAGGTCGACCGTCCCATCGTCTACGCGGTGGCGGTCATCATCGCGGGATTCCTGCCGATCTACGCTCTCTCCGGCGCTTCGGGCGAGCTGTTCAGGCCAATGGCGGACACGACGATCTTCGCCCTCCTCGGTTCGCTCGTCCTCACCCTGACGCTGCTGCCCGTGCTCTGCGCCTGGGTGTTGCGCAAAGGCGTGCGCGAGCGGCGCAACTTCATCTTCGAGGCGATCAAGTCCGCGTACACCCGGGGGCTCGACGTCTGCCTGCGCCATCCGTGGGTCACCACGGGCGTCTCGGCCGTTCTCCTCATCGGCTCTCTCCTGCTGATTCCAGGCATCGGCGCCGAGTTCATGCCGCATCTCGATGAGGGTGCGCTGTGGGTGCGCGCCACCATGCCCTCGACCATCTCCTTCGAGGAGGCGGCGAAGATCTCGCCGCAGGTACGCAAGATCCTGAGCTCCTTTCCCGAGGTCACCGTGGTGACTTCCGAGCTCGGTCGCCCGGACGATGGCACGGACCCGACGGGTTTCTTCAACGACGAGTTCTTCGTGGGTTTGAAACCTTATAGCGAATGGAAGGGTCCCTACCGCACCAAGCCGCAGCTCATCGAGGCGATCGGCGAGAAGCTCAAGGCATTTCCAGGCATCGTCTTCAACTACACGCAGCCGGCCGAGGACGCGGTGGACGAGGCGGAGACGGGCCTCAAGAGCGCGCTGGCGGTGAAGGTTTTCGGTCCCGATCTGAACGTGCTGGAAGCCAAGGGCCGGGAGATCAAAGAGGTGCTCGAAAAAGTGCGCGGCATCGCCGAGGTGACGGTGGTCAAGCAGCTCGGCCAGCCCAGCCTGATTGTCGACGTCGACCGTGCCAAGATCGCGCGCTATGGCCTGAACGTGGCCGATATCAACGGTCTCATCGAGGCGGCGGTCGGCGGCACCGCGGCGACCCAGGTGGTGCAGGGCGAGAAGCTCTTCGACCTGGTGGTGCGTTTGCAGCCGCAGTTCCGGCAGTCGCCGGAAGCGATCGGCAACATCCTCGTGGCGACCCCGGGCGGCCAGCAGGTGCCGCTCAAGGAGTTGGCGAAGATTCAGGAGGTCAACGGCGCTTCATTCATCTACCGCGAGAACAGCTCACGATATATCGGCATCCAATATTCGGTCGTGGGGCGGGACCTCGCGAGCGCCGTCGAGGAGGCGAAGAAGCAGATCGACGCGAAGGTGAAGCTCCCCGCCGGCTACGAGGCCCTCTGGGGCGGCGAGTACGAGGAATATACCGCTTCGCGCGAGCAGCTTCGCATCATCCTGCCGCTGACGATCTTTCTCATCTTCCTGCTGCTCTTCCTGCTCTACAACAACTTCAAGTTTCCATTCATCACCGTTCTGGCGGTGCTGCTCTCCGGCCCCATCGGCGGCTTGATCGCCCTGAGGCTTTCGGGCACGCCGTTCTCCGTTTCATCCGGCATCGGTTTCCTGGCGTTGTTCGGCGTCTCGGTGCAGACGGCGGTGATCTACATCTCCTACGCCAACGAGCTGAGGGGAGGCGGCATGGGCATCGCCGAGGCCACCCGCCAGGCCGCGATCCTGCGCCTGCGACCGATCATGATGACGGCGCTGGTGGCGGCCTTCGGCCTCCTGCCCGCCGCCTTCTCGACGGGGATCGGCTCGGACTCACAGCGCCCCTTCGCGTTGGTGATCGTGGGAGGCCTCTTCTCCCGTCTGCTGATCAGCGTCTTCCTGATGCCGGCGCTCTACGCCCTCGTGGCGCGGCCGGGAGACCGGTTGGAGGTTTGATCTATTGAGGTCTCTGCGAGGAGATTGAGAAGCGAGCGGCGAACGTCAGGCCGAAGCCATTTGCGACGCCCATTCGCGAGGGCTTGTGACAAGCTGCCACGGGCTTCGGCAAGGTGAAACAAGACAAGCCGCAGGAGGCCCAGACTCTGAGCCTCCTGCGTCATCGGCGTTTCGAAGCGCAGCATCGCGGCGAGATCGTCCCGGGACGGGCAGGGAGCTGAGCCGGCGAGCTCCTCCAACTCGGCCTCCAGTCGCGAGATCTTCCGGCGGATGGCTCGAAGCCGCCTCTTCGCGGCTTGGAAAGAATTCATACGGATGGTGGGTTCCCCGTTCCGAGCTCCGCCACCGCGCTGAGATCTCGAATCGCGGGCTCCAGACAATCCGTCAGAACGCATTCGAGCACCCGGCGGATCTCGCTTGTGAGATCGGGATCGGCGTCAAGGTCGTCTTGGAGATTCCGCTCCTGAGCGGAAAGTGGCAGAGCCGCGAGGACTCTCTGTAGCAGGTCGCGAACCATCTTCAGGATCGCGACGAGGATTCGGATCTGCGCCTGCGCGACCGTTGCGCTCAGGAGGACACCGGAAAAACCCTCACTCATCGGATGGCCTCCATTATTCTCAATCGCGAGCTCCCTTGTCTCAGGATTTCCCCCTCTTACATCCTGGAACATTCTCGGCGGGGAGACCTCTCTCTGGTACCCTGTCCACGAGTAGAGGCGTAACTACGCATCGTCGGAAGGCAAGAAGAGTCGCGTATAAGTGTCCCGTTTGGTCCCTTCAGCGCACTCAGTTTTTTGGAAGGCACTCACAGTATGGAGACTTATCTGATGGCGGACAGGCTCACCTTCCGGCAGAAGTTGCTCCAACTGCTCGCGTTGTTGTACGACCTGAGCTTCAAGGAGATCGGCGCTCGTTGCGGCATGACCGAGAGGAACGTTTCGCATCATCTCCGACGCCAGCGGCGGCGCGACGAGATGAAGGACGACATCTTCGAGCGGCTGCTGAGCGCCATCCCGTGCCCGCCCGCGGCGGTCAGCTTCGTGGCCGAGTGCATCGAGTCGGTGGCCGCGCTCAGCGCTCATGGCGACTTGACAGAGGAGGAGCGCGCCGAGATCGAAGAGGCTGGCCGCAGCGCCAGGCGCCTGACCCGGGAAGCTCTCTCCAAGGCCGCTCTCCGCACCCGGGCCGTCCGGGTCGAGGGCTACCCGGAGCCCCACGAGGTTGACCTCGACCGCCGGCAGGCCGAAGAGCTGTTCCGCCGGTTGTCGGTGCAACCCCCGCCGATCCGGCTGGCGTTGGTCCGCGTCGTCGACAGGTACCAAACGTGGGCTTTGTGCGAGCGGGCCTGCGAGGCCTCTGTGAGGGAGGCGTCACGGGACCTGGAAAGCGCCGCGGTCTGGGCGAGCGTCGCGCGGGAGATCGCGGTGAAGGTCCGTGGACCGGAGTGGTGGCAACACCGCGTGCAGGGCTTCGCGGGTGGGTTCGGCGCCAACGTGGTGCGGGTGCAGGGCGAGCTGAAGCCGGCCGCGGCGGACTTCGTGTCGGCGAAGCGGCTGTGGCTCTCCGGCGCCGATCCGCTTGGGTTGCTCGATCCGGGCCGGATGCTCGATCTGGAAGCCTCACTACTGAGGGACCAGCGCCATTTCGACGAAGCCTTGGCCTGCCTGGATGAAGCCGTGATCGTCGGGCGTAGCCCGGAGCGGGCCTTGATCAACAAAGGCTTCACGTTGGAGGTAATGGGTGAGTACGAGCGCGCGATCGAAGCCCTCTTGCTAGCCGCTCCAATGATCGAGCACACCGCCGAGCCACGGCTGAGGAACACCGTGGACTTCAATTTGGCATCCGCTTGTTGCAACGCTGGCCGGCACAGCGAAGCCGCGGGCTTGGTGCCACGTATACGCGCCCTCGCGATTGACCTGGGAGACCATTTGGACCTGATCCGCCTGGGGTGGCTGGAGGGCCGTATTGCGTCTGGCCAGGGCCGGCGCGAGGAGGCTCTGAATCTCTTGGCGCAGGCCCGCTGGGAGTTTGCCGAGCGAAAGATGTCCTTCGATGTAGCCTTGACCCTGCTCGAAGAAGCGGTTCTCTTGCTGGAGGATGGCAGGGTGGCCGAGGTCAAGCGGCTGGCCCAGGAGCTGGAAAAAGTTTTCGAGTCCAAGGGGGTTCATCGGGAGGCCCTGGAAGCTCTGCTCCTCTTCCGGGAAGCGGCCGAGCGCGAAGCCGCGACGCCCGAGTTGGCACGCCGCGTCCTGCGCTTTCTCTTCCGCGCCCGGCACGACCGGGGCCTGCGCTTCGAGTCATGAGCCGGAGTGGCACTGGCCGTTGGGGTCCAACCCACAGCCTCCGTCGAGTTGTGGCTGGGGTAGCGGCAGACACCGACCACTGGGGTCCAGCCCGCAACCTCCGTCTAGCCTCGGCTGGAGTTGCAGCAGGCACCGGCCGTTGGGGTCCATCCCACAGCCTGCCTGGGCTGGCGAGGTCCAGAGCGAAGAAATGAGGTTCCAGAGCGGCTGAAGGAAGCGGCCGGAAGGGGTGGTCAGCAGGGCTGAGGCGAGAGTTAGGGCGACGAGAGTGCGGCGCATGATTTGGGCCTCCGCTACGGCGCCAGCCGCGGGCCTCCCTGGCCCGCGCGGACCGAGTTCGCCATCTTACGGTGTGGCCCAGGCGGAATTACGCCACTTTTCTTGGGGGAGGGAGGAATGAGACGAGAGAACCTGAAGGCGCGCCTTCTCCGCGCGGTCTCCGGTAAGACCCAGGAGCAACTCGGCGAGGAGACCGGCGACCCGCCCGGGATCATCGGGCAGATCGAGCAGGGAAAGCTCCTGGCGCGGCTGGATTATCTGGAGCGGCTGGCGGCGAACGAGGGGATCACTGCAGCGGACGCGGAAGATCTCCTGCGCCGGTACGAAACGCTTCGCGTGTCCCGCCGCAGGCGTGGTCAGAGTGCCGAGGACCTTCTGGAAGGCCTGGCCGAAGATCTCCGCTCTCACACCCGGGAGAGCTATGAGCGGCTGGTGACGCTGCCGCTTCCGGGGAGCGCCCCGCGGGCCGAGGACCGCCTGCGAGCCGCTGAGCTTTTTAAGCGTTTGGAGAGCATCTCCCCTGAGGAGCGGCTGGCGGTGGTCTGCCTGGAAGAGGAATTTCAGACCTGGGCCCTCTGCGAGCGGGTCTGCCATGCCTCAACTCGGGAGGCTTCTCGTGATGTCGAGATCGCAGCGGCTTGGGCTGACCTGGCCAAGGAGATCGCGGAGAGGGTATGCGGGCCGGAGGGATTTCCCCGCCGCGTTCAAGGCTACGCCGGGGGGCACGGCGCCAACATCCAGCGAGTCCTGGGCGAGCTAAAGCCTGCGGCGGCCGCCTTTGGTTTGGCGAAGCGTCTGTGGCTTTCCGGATCCGATTCCCTCGAGCTGCTCGATCCGGGAAGGATGCTCGACCTGGAGGCTTCACTGCTGCGGGATCAGCGTCATTTCGACAAGGCTCTGGCACTCCTTGATGAGGCCTTTATGGTAGGCCGCAGCCCGGAGCGTGCGCTCATCAACAAAGGTTACACACTGGAGGTAATGGGCGAGTACGAGCGCGCGATTGAGGCTCTCCAGCGAGCTTCCTCAATGCTCGACCACAAGGCCGAGCCGAGGCTACAGAATACCGTGGACTTCAACTTGGCAGCGGTCTACTGCCATGTTGGTCGTCATCGTGAAGCGGCGGAGCTCGTACCAGGAATACGCGTTCTCGCCACCGAGCTTGGAGACCATTGGGATCTGATCCGCCTTGGGTGGCTAGAAGGCCGTATCGCAGCCGGACTTGGCCGGCGGGAGGAGGCCCTGAAGCTTCTCGCGCAGGCCCGGCGGGCATTCCACGAGAAGAACATGTCCTTCGACGTGGCCCTGACCCTGCTCGAAGAGGCGGTCCTGCTGCTGGAAGAAGGCCGGACGGCCGAGGTGAAGGAGCTGGCCCGCGGGCTGGAAAAGGTTTTCAAATCCAAAGGGGTCCACAGGGAGGCTCTGGGCGCGCTGAAGCTCTTCCGCGAAGCCGCCGAACGCGAAGAGGTCACGGCCGAGCAGGCGCGGCGGGTGCTGGGCTTCCTCTTCCGCTCCCGGCACGACGAGGGCCTGCGGTTCGAGTCATGAACCAGGGTTGTACCGGACCCCGGCTTGTCGCCGAGGCCCGGGTACCGCGGGGGTTTCTACTGCACGTTCAGTGCGAAGTCGTCGACCACGAACGAGGTTTGCAGCGAGGAATCTTCCGTGGCGAGCAGATAGACCCGGATCGTCTGTCCCTTGAACGCGATCAGGTTGAGGCTCTTCTGCGCGTAGCCGGTGTTCTTGTTCAGGTTGGAATAGGTGGCGAGCGTCGAGAGCACCGTGTTGGCCGAGTTGCGGACCTGCACCTGCAAGGTGTCGAACGCCGTGGTGGTAGTGGTTTCCGCCGTGTCGATGTGGAGCCAGAAGGTGAGCGTCGCCGTGGTGGCGGTCGAGGGGATCGTCACCTGCTGGTAGAGGCTGTCGGTGTGGGCGGTGCCATAGCCATCCATCCAGGCGTCCCAGCTTCCGCCGTGCGGCGGCTCGCTCGCCGAGTTGCTGATCACACCGGCCGTGGGCACCCAGGGGGCCGGAGTCGTCGAGCCGTTCTCGAAGCCCGGATTGCCGAGCAGTTGCGTGGACCCGCCGCTGGAGACGGTGAGAGTCAACGTCGCCGAGTGAATTGTGCTGCCGCTCGTTCCCGTGATGGCGATGGGATAGGTTCCCGGCACCGTGGTGGAGGCGACGGTGATCGAAACCGTCGAGCTGCCCGAGCCGGGGGCCGCGATGGAGGTCGGGCTGAAGCCCACGGTGACGCCCGAGGGCTGGCCGGAGGCCGAGAGCGCGACGGCGGCGTTGAAGCCTCCCGAGATCGTCGTCGTGGCCGTGGCCGACCCGGAGGAACCCTGCAGGATCGTCGTCGAGGTGGGCGAGACGGAGATCCCGAAGTCGGGAGTGGACGCGGTGCTGTCGAGGATTGCCGCGGTCCAGATCTCCTCGGAGGCGCCGCTGCGGCGGTCGGTCCACGACGGGAAGAAGGTGCCGTTGAACCCGTCGAGGTTGATGTAGTCGCCGAACTGGTTGCCGCTGTCGGCGCCCGCGGTCGTCTCGTTGGTGGTCGCGGTCGTCACCTTGAATGGTGCGCTCCAGGTCAGGCCGTCGTCGGTCGAGGACTGGTAGTACAGGTTGACCGATTTACGGGTCGAGTCGCCCACGGTGTCGTAGTAGACCAGCGAGATCTTGGCGCTCGTTGGGTCCACCACCAGCCAGGGCATGAACTGATCGTTGAGCCCGGCCTGATTGTTGATTTTCACCGGCGCCGACCAGGTCGTGCCGCCGTTGGTGGAGCGCGAGAAGAAAATGCGGGTCTTGCAGGTGGAGGCGGCGTTGGTGCCGGGGCCGCCGCCGCTGGTGCAGCCGGAGTCGCCGGAGAGATCGTTCCAGGTGGCGTAGACGTTGTTCCGGGTGGCATCGCTGAAGGCGCCGCCGGCGATATAAATGAGAAGTTGGCGGCTGGCGTCCGCCGGGATGGCGATCTCGAACGAGCCGAAGCCCTGGGCGATTTTCACCGGCGTGGCGAAAGACACGCCGCCGTTGGTGGACTTCGCAACATAGAACCCGCGGCTGCCGGTGTCCGGGTAGAAGCCGAAGACGTCGCCGTTGGCGTTGGTCTTGATGTCGCCGCCGATGGCCGTGCCGGTGGTCTCCGTCTTGCTGATCGTGACGGGCGCCTGCCAGGAGCCCGTGGGGCCGGTGCGCCGCGCCACCACGGCCGGAAGGCCGGGGTGCCAGATGACGTAGATGTTGTCCTTGAACGGCGACGTGGCGCTGTGGTCCGTCCACATCATCTGCTTGTCGTTGTTGGTGAGGCTGCCGGAGAAGGTGGCGTCGAAAGTCCAGGTGGCGCCGCCGTCCGTGGACTTGTAGGAGCGCATGTTGAGGACGGTGCCCGCCGCATTGATGCCGATCGTCGTCGACCATGCCGTGCCGTCGGAGGTCCAGTCCACCGTCGGGTCGGACATGAAGGAGTCCCCGGTGACCAGCGGCAGAAGCGTCTGTCCCCAGGTCGAGCCGGCGTTCGAGGAGAAGAACATCGCCTGCCGGCCGCTCGAGCTGATGTTGTTCGAGGCGCCGATGACTTTCTGGGGGTTCCAGTAGTTGACTCGAATGGCCGACTCGCTGCGTGGCGAGGTCTGGGCGCCTGAGATCCGCTCCTCGCCGGTCTCGCTGGCCGCCTTGGTGGGCAGACCGAACGGTTCCCGCTTGCCGGGCTTCAGATCCTGATGGCTGAGCATCCACTCGTGGACCTCGTGCAGGACGAGCGGGTAGCCGCCCGTCGGGTCCTTCGGAGAATATTGGTCCTCCGGATGGTTCTTGCGCCACAGCACCCGCAGCCAGAGCGGGATCCTGAGGGAATCCTTGGCCTCCTCGGGCCGGAGAAGGCCGAAGTCCTGGTTCTCGGCGATCAGCTTCTCCAGGTTGCTGCCGGGAAGGACTCGATCTTTTTCCGTCTGCTCCTTGAAGCTTGGCCAGTCGGCGAGAGGAGCGGCACCGGCGGCGGCGATGCCGGCGGCAGCGCACCCAATCAAAACAAAAACAGGAATTGCAAAAATTTTTCTCCAGCGACTTTTGGACATCGAGCTCTCCTTCTGAAAAACAGTGGAAAAAAAGCGGATGACACCATCCGCGGTACCTCGCAGGTACACGTACCGAGCGGCACGAGCCGCCACGCCCCAGAAGCGGGGCGTCAGAACGAAAGGGAATTACTGAGAATCAGGCGAAAGGCGGAGAACGACCGCCGGCCCAAGAGCGAAGGGGATCGGAAGGAATTCGATCCGGAGGATAAGGCGGGCGGGTGCCGCTCACGGTGGAGCAGAAGGCCGGCGCGAGGGCCACCTGGAGGCCGTTAGCCGAGAGGCTGTGCAGACAGGCGGCGCACGGGGTGAACTCTTCCTCGCTGTTTTCTTCGAAATGGCAGGGCTGGTTGGGGTGGACCGCCCCGAGGGAGAAGTGGGTCGCACGCCCTAGGCTGGCGGCGTGGCTGGACGTCAGGTCGTGGTCATGGATCTCCACGACACCCGCCAGCACGAGCGGCAGGACGAGGGCTGCGATGAGCCTCCGCCATGGCCGGGTGCCGGGTACAAGGGTCCCCATGATCTCAGTAGTGCGCCACAGCCGCCAAAGCGAGCCTTTTTTCTCAGAAGCCTCACGTTGTCCGAGAAGTGGCGCCGCCAGTCATCCAAAATCACCCCTTCCTGCGAAGTGGACGCTGGGGAGCGCCGCTGACCCGATCTCGGCGGCCTTCCCGGCGATCCCGCAACCCATTTCGAAAGGAAGAGGTGTGTCTTGAAGAACAGAAAACCGGCCAAGTTGAAGCTGAACCGTGAGACCCTGCGCTCTCTGGAGGATTCCAGCCTGCTGGAGGCCCTGGGCGGCATCGGCGGCGGCGGAAATCTCAGTATTCCCGTCTGCACCCGGGCGATCTCCGATTGTATCCCCTGCACCCGGTGGCCGGACGTCTGCCCCGTCGATCCTCAGACCGGCACGATCGCCTGAGGCCCCCGCTCGCGGCGGCGCCGGCCGGCACTTGCCGGCGCCCCCTTGTCCCCCCATCCCCCCTTCACCGCACCTTTTTGAGGTAGGCGGCCTGGGGCCGCCTCTCCGGAGGTCTGTCATGACAGCCGTCGCCGAATGGAGTAGCGAGCCCGAAGTGTTTCCCGGCAGGGTGGACGTCTGCCTGGTGAACATGCCCTACGCTTCGCTGAATCGGCCGTCTCTCGCTCTCGGGTTGCTCAAGGCGTTGCTGGAGAGGGAGGGGGTCTCGACCGGCGTCGTCTATCCCAATCTCGACTTCGCCGAAGTGGTGGGGCTCCCTCTCTACAACCTCGCCTCGTCCCACTTTCCCAAGGAGTTCCTGGCCGGCGAATGGACGTTCGCGGCGGCGGCGTTTCCCGACGCGGTGCGCGACGACGAGGCGTATCTGCGCCACATCGCCGGCGCCTACCAGCAGGTCGCCGGCTATGGCCGGCAGCCTTCCGACGCCATCCGGTTGCAGAAGAATCTGCGCAAGGTGCGGGCGGCGGCGACCGGGTTCATCGACCAGGCGGCGCGCCAGGCCCTCGCCACCGGCGCCCGGGTCATCGGCTGCACCTCGACGTTCGAGCAGCACGTGGCCTCTCTCGCCCTCCTGCGGCGCATCCGCGAGATCGATCCCTCCGTCGTCACCCTGCTGGGGGGCGCCAATTGCGAGAGCGTCATGGGGCGCACCACGCACCGCGGCTTTCCCTGGCTGGACTACGTGGTCTCCGGCGAGGCCGACGCCCTGGTGGGCGATCTCTGCCGCAAGATCCTTGACCACGAGGGGGAGGTGCCGAAGGAGCTGCTGCCTTCGGGCGTATTCGGGCCGGTGCACAGGAAACCCACCCATACCGCCGGCCGCCCCCGTTTGCTGACCCTCGGCGCCTCCGAGGAGGCCCCGCGCCCCGTCTTCCACGAGCTCGATTCCCTGCCGGTTCCCGATTTCGGCGACTACTTCCGCGCCGTCGAGGAAAGCCCCTTCGCCGCCGCCATCCGCCCCGGTCTTCCCCTCGAGACCTCGCGCGGCTGCTGGTGGGGCGCCGCCCGCCACTGCACGTTCTGCGGCCTGAACGGCACGTCGATGACGTTCCGCTCCAAGTCGCCCGCCAAGGTCCTGGCGGAGATGCGGGAGCTGGAAGAGCGCTACGGCATCGCCAGCTTCGAGACGGTGGACAACATCCTCGACATGGCCTACTTCAAGAACGTCCTGCCGGCCCTGGCCGAGGAGGGCAACGCCGGGCGGCGCATCTTCTACGAGATCAAGTCGAACCTGCGCCGTCCGCAGGTGGAGATGCTGAGGCGCGCCGGCATCACCTGGTTGCAGCCGGGCATCGAGAGCCTGCATTCGGCCGTGCTAGAGCTGATGGACAAGGGCGTTCAGGGCTGGCAGAACCTCCAGCTCCTCAAGTGGAGCCGGGAGCTCGGCATCCGCCTGACCTGGAACCTGCTGTGGGGTTTCCCGGGCGAGGAGGACGCCTGGTACGCCGAGATGGCCGAGTGGTTCCCGGCCCTGGAGCACCTCCAGCCGCCGGGCGGCACCTCGCGCATCCGGTACGACCGCTTCAGCCCCTATCAGAAGCGGGCGGAGGACTTCGGCCTCGCGTTGCGGCCGATCCCCGCCATGGCCTACGTCTATCCCCTGCCGGAGCCCGATCTCGCGGACCTGGCCTACTTCTTCGCCGCCGAAGGACGGCCGGACACCTTCGTCCATGCCGGCAGCGATCTGATGCAGGGACGGCCGGGCGCCCAGGCGGTGCGGCGGGGGCTCGACCGCTGGATCCGCGCTTTCTGGAAGGGGCCGCCCGATCTCCTGGTGATGGACGACGGCGCCGTCCTGACCTTCGAGGACTCGCGGGATTGCGCCTTGGAACGGCTCTGCCGGATCTCCGGCGTGGCGCGGGAGGTCTACCTGGCCTGCGACGAGGCGCCCGTCGAGGAGCGGCTCGGCCCGGCTCTCGCGGCGCGCCTGGGACGGGAGGAATCCGAGATCGCGGCGGCTGTCGAGGAGCTGCTGCGCCGGCGGCTGCTCCTGCGCATCGATCGCCGCCTCGTCGCTCTCGCGTTGCGGGGGCCGCTGGCCGCCATGCCCGACCCGCGGGAGTTCCCGGGCGGCATGGTGGAGGAGGAAGGCTGGAGCTGAAGAGAGAGAGGTCTCCAGGCAGACGGTACTGCCTGGATTTCCAGAAGGAGGAAAGTGAGTCATGAAGAAGCAGAAGGCCAAGAAGCTGCACCTGAGCCGCGAGACGCTGCGCTCGCTGGAGGAGACCCGCCTGCGCAATGCCGCCGGCGCGCTCGTCGCCGCCCCGGCCCCCATATCGTTCTTCGGGTGCACGAACCTCGTTTCGGACTGCTATGCCTGCACGGGCGTGCTCGACACCTGCCCGACGGCCAAGAACTGCCCGACCGGCCCGCCGCAGTGCACCATCGCCGTGGCCTGATCTCAAAGGTTCCCGGCCGAGCCCAAGCGGGCTCCGCTTTGTTCCCCGGCAGACGTTTCTGTCCGGATTTTCAGAAGGAGGAGTGAAGCATGAAGAAGCAGAAGACCCAGAAGCTGCGCCTGAGCCGCGAGACCCTGCGGTCCCTGGCGGAGGGCAACCTGTCGAACGCCGCCGGCGCCGCGGTCGCCAAGCCGTCCTTCATCAATCCCTGCACGAACGTGATCTCGGATTGCTACGCCTGCACGGGCGACCTGGATACCTGCCCGAAATCGCGGTATTGCACCATCGCCTGATCCGCATTACCCCGGCGCCGGGCACCCCGGCGCCGGCGATTCCGCCGCGACCGCGGCCGGCAGCTCCAAAACCCACCAGGGAGTCTGATTCAGCGAGGTGTTCCGCAGCCGGGTCTCGGCGTGGAGGAAGAGGCGGTCGGGATCGCCCAGGGCGGCGAGAGGGATGCGGGCGGTGAGCTTCGCTCCCGTGACCCGGGCCTCGGCCGTGGCGCGCGGGAGGATACGGTCCTGGTCCCGGATCGTCAGGGTCTCGGCCCCGATGCGGAGCGCCAGCTTCGGCATCGAGCCAAAAGGACGGTCCGGCCGGTATCCGAAGGCATAGAGGTTGACCGAGGTTCCCTCCGGCAGGGCGCGCACGAGCGTGGCGTTGATTTCGAGCTCCTGGTTCTCGATGCGTACGGCGAGATTCTGAAGGTCGACCACGGCGCCGCCGGGAACGAGAGCGGGCACGTCGAGGTTGCCGTAGAGCTCGTTGGGGCCGACGAAGGGGAGGAGGCGCGACTTGCTGTAGGCGAACTGGGTGCGGTGGGCGGCCAGGGCCCGCTGCTTGACCTCGACGTCCCCGGGCTCCAGCTCGCGGCTCCGCCAGCAAAAACCGCTCGCCAGCTTCGCCGGTGGCCGCAGCTCCTCGCGGGGATGAAATCCCTTCTCGCCGGGCCAGTGGGGGTAGTGCACCAGGTAGGGATGGAGGGCCGCGGCCGGCACCGCGCCTTGCAGATCCCAGAGGGCGACGCGGGTGAACAGATACAGGGCCGCGTGATCCGGATGGTGGTCGGCCGGATGGGAGACGAAGATCTGGGTGGGCCGGAACTGCCGGAGGATGGTTTCCAGATCCGCCAGGATCTCCTCGCCTTTGAACGGGGCCCCGGGCCGGTAGGCCGTCGAGTAGGGCACGGCAGTGGCCCGGGTGAGACGGCCGCGGCCCGGCGGCCGGGTTCCCCAGCGATCGCGCCAGAGGGCGAGGGTTCCGTAGTCGGGATAGCCGAGAAACGAGAGGTTCCCGGCCGGTACCCCCAGCACCGCCGCCGCCGCCAAGCCCTCCTGCCGGCGCAGGGTCCCCATCGCCAGCACGGACCGCGGCAGGAACACCGGGCGCTTGCGGTAGGCGAGGAAGGACCATTCGTTGCTGTCGCCATAGGTGAGGAAGACGACGCGCGTGGGCAGCCCCCGGCGCACCGTCTCCCGCAGCACGCCCGCCGCTCCCAGCACCTCGTCGTCCGGATGGGGAGCGAGGACGAGGATGCGGTCGCCCTCCCGGAGCTGAACGCCCCCCATCGACTGCCTGGAGACCGCGGCCGCCGGCGGCCGCCCGCCCGCGAACAGGCCGCCCGCGAACAGGATCGCCGCGGTGAGAATAGCGAGGAGGACGGGGGTTGGGCGGCGAGTGGCGAGATTCATTGGAGACGGCCCGGTGCCGGATTGTACGCGGTCCCCTTCCCGCGGCGAAATCTTCCCCGGAACGGGCATTCCAAAGTATGGTAGGAGCCCCATGACCTCCGAATCCACCGCTCTTCCGGGATCGCCTCCGGCCCCGGTTCCCCGGGTGCGGCATCCCCTCACGCTGCCGCATTTCCGCAACCTGTGGATCGGCGTCACGATCTCGCTGCTCGGCGATCAGTTCTATCTCCTGGCCCTGCCCTGGCTCGCGCTGCAACTGACGGGGTCGAGCCTGATGCTGGGCACGATCCTGATGACCGCCGCGATTCCACGCGCGGCGCTGATGCTCGTCGGCGGTGCCGTGACCGACCGCTTTTCGGCCCGGCGGGTGCTGACGACGACGGCCGCGGTACGGGCCGTGCTGGTCGGCGCGATTGGGGGCCATCGCGGCCCTGCTGGCGGTGATGGGACTGGGCGTGGGATTCGTCAACGTGCAGTTCAGCTCCTGGATGCAGATGCGCGTCGAGCGCGCGCTGCTGGGCCGGGTGATGAGCGTGCTGATGTTCGCCGCCGTGGGGTTGGTGCCGGTGTCGCTCGCCCTCTCCGGCGTGCTGGCCCAATGGAGCCTCGGGGGATTGTTCATCGCGGCGGGAGCGGTCCTCGTCGTGGCTTCGGTGGCGTGCTTGAGCGGCAAGGCCGCGCGCGAGATCGATTGACGCCTCGGGGCTGATCTTGATGAACCTTTCGATTCTCGATTTCGGCCATGTGGGAGAGGCCGTCCGCCTGATGACCGAGGCCGACCAGGCGGGCTATCACCGCTACTGGCTGGGGGAGCACCACAGCGCCGACCAGTGCGCCAATCCCCTGCTGCTCGGAGCCCTGCTGGCCGCGGCCAGCGAGGGCATCCGAGTCGGCAGCGGCGGTGTGTGCCTCGACTACCGCAGCCCCTACCAGGTGGCCGAGGACGCGCGCCTCATCGAGTTCATGGTGCCCGGGCGGTTCGACTGCGGCGTCACGCGCGGCCTGAAGCTCAAGCCGGAGCTGCGCGAGGCGGTTCTGGATGGACGCCCTCCCGAGACGCTGCGCAACCATGCCGAGAAGCTCGCCGATCTGCACGGCTTCCTCACCGGCCGCCTGCCTGCCGGCCACCCGCTGGCGGAGACTCTCCTGCTGGAGCCGGGGCCGCCGATGTGGGTGCTGGGCACGGGCGAGGAGGCCGCCCGCTGGGCCGGCGTGCACGGCACCGGCTTCTGCTTCTCCCTGCATCACGCGCCCGCGGACCGCGACGGCCCGGCGGTGCTGGGCGAGTACCGCCGCGCCTTCGTTCCCAGCCCCGAGTTTCCGGAGCCGGCGGCCATCGTCGTGGTGAGCATCGCCTCCGGCCCGGCCATCGCCGAGGCTCCGAAGTATGGGGAGAACGTGGTCAAGGCGGTGCTCGAGGGCCCCATCGCGGACTGCGCGGCCCGGCTGCCGGAGATCGCCCGCCGCTTCGCGGTGGACGAGATCATGGTCCTGTTCCGGAGCTACGGCGAAAACCCTTATGAGACCTGCCGGTCCCTGGCGCTGCACGCCGGCCTGACCCCGCGGAGGGCCGCCGATTGAGAAGGTTCGCCCATAGCCTCTACGCCCAGGTGCTGGTGGCGGTCGCTCTCGGAGCGATCCTCGGCGTCCTCAATCCGGCGCTCGGCGCGGCGATGAAACCGCTCGGCGACGGCTTCATCAAGCTCGTCAAGATGCTGATCGCGCCCATCGTTTTCACGACGGTGGTGACGGGCATCGCCAAGATGGGCGATCTGAAGCGCGTCGGGCGCATCGGCCTCAAGGGGATCGTCTACTTCGAGGTGTTGACCACCTTCGCCCTGGCCCTGGGGCTGGTGGTGGGGAAGATGGTGCGGCCGGGAGCCGGGATGAACGTGGACCCGGCGAAGCTCGACACCAGCGCCATCGCGAGCTACACCTCGTCCAGCCATTCGCTCAGCACGGTCGATTTCCTGCTCAACGTCATCCCCAAGGACGTGGCCGACGCCTTTGCGCGGGGCGACATCCTCCAGGTGCTGCTCTTCGCGATCCTCTTCGGCGTCGCGCTCGCGGCGTTCAAGGCCCGGGGCTCGCTGGTGCTGCGTTTCATCGACGAGCTGTCGCACGTGCTGTTCCGCATCGTGGCGATCGTCATGCGCCTGGCCCCGCTGGGGGCCTTCGGGGCCATGGCCTTCACGGTCGGCAAGTTCGGGATCGCCAGTCTTTTCAAGCTCGGCCAGCTCATGGCGACCTTCTACGTCACCAGCCTGCTTTTCATACTCCTCGTTCTGGGGCTGGTGATGCGCTGGGCGGGGCTCGGCATCCTGAAGTTCCTGCGCTACATCCGCGAGGAGATCCTCATCGTCCTTGGCACCTCGTCCTCCGAGTCGGCGCTGCCACTCCTCATGCGCAAGCTGGAGAAGCTCGGCTGCCCGGAGTCGGTGGTGGGCCTGCTGGTGCCGATGGGCTACTCGTTCAACCTCGACGGCACGTCCATCTACCTGACGCTCGCGACCCTGTTCATCGCCCAGGCGACGAACACGCACGTCACGCTGGCCCAGGAGCTGGAGATCCTGGCCGTGCTGCTCCTCACCTCGAAAGGCGCGGCGGCGGTCACCGGCGGCGGCTTCATCACCCTGGCGGCGACCCTCTCGGCGGTGGGGAACATCCCGGTGGCCGGCCTCGCCCTGCTGCTCGGCATCGACCGCTTCATGTCCGAGGCGCGGGCCATCACCAACCTCATCGGCAACGGCGTCGCGACCGTCGCCGTGTCGCGTTGGGAAGGCGAGTTGGACGTGGCGAAGGCGCGCCGGAGGCTCGACGGCGTGCGGGAGGTGGAGGAGGAGGAGTACGAGGAGGGGCGGATCGAGGTGGAGCCTCAACAGGCTCGTGATTCTTTGCCTGACTCGTGACTCAGGCGGCAAGCCCTCATCACCCCGGCCCTCTTCTCCCAGCCTCCCCCCCGCCCGCCGGGAGAAGAGGGAGTGGTTAGTCTAAAAACAGAGACAAGAAGAATCTTGGTTTTAGCCCCCTCTCTCCCGGCCGGCGGGGGGGAGGCTGGGAGAGAGGGGGTTGGGGGAGTGAGGGTCCGCCCCGAAGGGGCGTGGATGGCATTCGGGCTGTCTGATAAGCCTTCAGGGAATCAGCAGCACCTTGCCCGTCGTGCGGCGTCCCTCGAGGGCGCGGTGGGCCTCGGCGGCTTCGGCCAGGGGGAGCTCGAGGCCGATGTTGATCTTCAGCTTTCCTTCGGCGATCCAGCCCAGCACGTCCTCGGCCCGGCGCTGAAGCTCCTCGGCGGTGGCGATGTAGTGGCCGAGGGAGGGGCGGGTGACGTAGAGCGAGCCCTTGGGGTTGAGAACCGACAGGTCGAAGGGCGGCACCGGGCCGCTCGACGCGCCGAAGAGCACCATCATGCCCCGCCGGGCGAGGGAATCCAGGCTCTTGTCGAACGTCGTGCGGCCGACGCCGTCGTAGACCACCTGCACGCCGTGGCCGCCGGTGAGACGCCGGGCCTCGGCGGCGAAGTCCACCTGGTCGTAGCGGATCACCTCGTCCGCGCCGGCCTTGCGGGCCAGGGCCGCCTTCTCCTCGGTGGAGACGGTGCCGAGCACGCGGGCGCCGCGGATCTTGGCCACCTGGCAGAGGAGCTGCCCGACGCCGCCCGCCGCCGCGTGGACGAGGCAGACATCCCCTTCCTTGAGCGAAAAGGTGCTGCAGGCCAGGTAGTGGGCCGTCAAACCCTGGAGCATGATGGCGGCCCCCTGGCGGGTGGAGACGCCCGGCGGCAGCTTCACCAGCCGCGCCGCCGGCACCGCCGCCATCTCGGCGTAGGCGCCGTGGATGCCGGTGTAGGCCACCCGGTCGCCCACGGCCACGTCGGTGACACCGGTGACACCGGGACCGAGGGAGGCCACGGTGCCGGCCGCCTCCTGGCCGAGCGTGAACGGCAGCGCCGGCCCCTTGTAGAGGCCGGTGCGGAAGTAGCAGTCGATGAAGTTCAGGCCCACCGCCTCGATGCGGACGACGGCCTCGCCCTCCTTGGGCTGCGGCGCCGGGATGTCTTCGAGTTGGAGGACCTCGGGTCCTCCCACGCTGTGGATGCGGATGGCTTTCATGCCGCGAAGACTAACGCAACTGGTCCACCAGCACCCATTGGCTGCAAAGCTTCTCGAAGTGATTGGGGTCCTGGGTGGAGAGGGCTTCGCGGCTGAAGCGCTCGATGTCCTCGGGCGGGGTGCCGGCCTTGCGCAGGCCGAGGCGGATGGCGCTTACCAGGGCGTAGCGGTTCCGGCTACGTAGGGCGACGCGGATTTCTGGATAGAGGGGTCCCATGCGGCACTGTCCATCTATATAACGACCGAAGAGCGAAAAACGTTTCACCCCCCGTCTGTTGGGGAGGATCGGAGACTTGAGGATACCATCTCCCTTGATGTCTCTCCTCGGTCACTACTGGACGATCGCCCCCCGGCTGCGCCACAGCCTGCGGCCTGGGATGGCCCCCGAGGCAAGGGCCTGGGAGACCTCCCTGGAGGACCCCGTCACCGGCCGGGTACCGGTGACGGGCTGGCTGCGCGAGCCGGGCCGTGATTCGGGAAGTATTTCGGACTGCGAGGAGATCGTCGTCCTCGTCCATGGCCTCGGCGGCTGCACCGAGAGCCACTACATGCTGCGCGGCGCCCAGGCGGCGGAGGCGGCGGGGCTCTCCTGCCTGCGCCTGAACCTGCGGGGGTGCGATCGCCAAAGCCACGACTTCTTCCACGCCGGCCTCACCGCCGACGTTCACGCCGCGCTGGCCAGCGAGGAAGTTCGGCGCTACCGGCGCGTCTACGTCATCGGCTACTCCCTGGGTGGGCACGTCGCTCTGCGGCTCGCCACGGAGGACGTCGATTCCCGGGTCGCCGGCGTGGCCGCCCTCTGCGCGCCCCTGGACCTCTCGCTGTCGCAGCAGGCGATCGACGCGCCGGCGCGCTGGCCCTACCGGCGGTACCTGATGAGCAGCCTGATCGACATCTTCGCCGCCGTCGCCGCCCGCCGCCCCCAGAAGCTGACCGCCGCCCAGGCCGCCCGCATCCGCACCATCCGCGAGTGGGACGACCTCGTGGTGGCTCCTCGCCATGGCTTCGCCGATGCCGACGACTACTACGCCCGGGCCAGCGTGGCGCCGCGGCTGGGAGACCTGCGCGTCCCGGCCCTGCTGGTCAACTCCGAGGGCGACCCCATGGTCCCGGCCAAGCCGGTCCGAAGCGTCCTGCGGCCGGCTCCCCGCCTGGAGGTCCGCTGGGTGGCCGGGGGAGGGCACGTCTCGTTTCCCCAAGGGCTCGACATCGGAGTGCAGGACGATGGCGTCGGAGTCGACGCCCAGGTGCTCGGCTGGCTGCGGCGGCAATAAAAAGGATGCCTCCGCGGGGAGGCATCTTTGACGAGGAGGCCGGTCCAGGGGGAGGACTCGACCGTTGGGCGGGCCTGTGGGGTCCGTCCCTGAGGGATAGACTCCTTGGCACGCCTGAATGTTTAGACGGACGAGGGGAGGTTATTCCGAGGAGGACTTCTTCAGCCAGGACTCATAGGCGTCGCGAAACGTAGCTTCGGCGGGAGTCAGGGTCAAGGCTTTTTCGAAGGCGGCCTGGATCTCCTCGCTGGAAGCGCCCAAGCCGTCGAGAGCTCTAGCCAGGCCGAACCAGTGCCTTGCCTGGCGTTCCGGGTCCTTGGAGAGCTGGAGGGCCCTTCTCAAGAGGTCGATCGCTTCCCGATACAACCGGGCCTTGGCCGCCGGATCCTCGTCAGGCCTCAGCCTTTGAGCCAACTCGATCTTGGTTTCCGCGAGATCGGAGATCAGGTTCGAGTCGTCAGGGTTCATGGCACGGACCGTCGGCGGAACTGAATCGAGGGGTTCTCCTCCCGCCTTCCGATAACGTTCGAGAGCCCTCTCGGCTCGCGGTTGATCGCCGAGCCCCACAGCGTACTCGACGATCTGCCTCGCCAGCGCGGCCGAGTCGGGTTCGCGATCCAAACTGCGCTCCAGATGCTCCAAGGCGAGCTTTTTTTCACCTGTGGCCCACAGGTATCCGGCCTCTCGTAACGCGTGCAGAACGAAATAGCGTGGGTGTACCGGCAGGATCGCTCGAAAATACGTCCGCGTCTCATCGAAATCGAACCGGGCCTCGGGAGATCCGTTCTGTTGCATCCTGCGCCGGATCTTGGGGATTCCGGAGCCGCGCTTCTCGGCGAGTCGTAGCTCTTTCAGGAAATCACCGATCCGCCGGTTGCGGGCGGGAACGGGAGGCAGCACGTCTCCGGTCTGGAAGTAACTCGGCTGAATTCCTGGAACCGGGCCGGGGTAGCTGATCACTTCCATCCGATCCGGATACAAGTAGACCTTGACAGGCTCGGCAGGGCCATCATAGCCGCGATGGTAAAAGGCGTTGACGAGGGCCTCCTCAATGGCCCCGGATGGATACGCCACGGTTTTTTCGACCTCGGCTTGACCACTGACCTTCTGGAGAAGCGTCCCACCCAAGCTGTTGAGATAGTTGAGCACCGACACGATCTGCTCCGGGATAGGGCCGCGGAAGACTCTTTCTTCGATCAGGTCCCCTCCCGCATCGTCGCCGAACTGAACCACCTCGGTCCTCGTCCCAGGGAAAAAACGATCGGGATCATTGTTGAAAAACATGAGTCCGACATTGCGCGGGACTTCATGAGCATTGACCCGTACAATCAGATTCATCATCCGGAAAATCTGGCGGTCGTCGATCGGAGGGTCATGTTTGACGAGATCGCTTTCGATCTGGTTCAAGAACTGCCGCACCAGTGATGGAGAAAGGTCTTCGACCCGCGCTTCCAGGCTCCGCCGGTCGTCGAAGGGTACCTTGGCCGTTAAGGCGATGAGATCACGAAGATCTCCGCCTTGCGCCCTGATCGTCTCGGATCCTCGGCGAATCCAGAACTGGAGCGAGCTGCCGGAGATATTCAAATTCTCGGGTGCCTGGTAAGGCCGCGTATCTCCGCCCCAGGCCCATATCACGATGAGTGGAGCTCCTTCGTACTGAATAGGAAAAACGAGGGGCAGATAATCCGGCAGAATTCGCTTGCAAGCCCCGCGGATCTCCTTCTGGAGCCTGTCTAGGTCCAGAGTCCCCAGTCCGACTGGTGGGAGGATGGCACGACCACCCTCTTCCCGCACGCCGAGGATGACATAGCCGCCGCCCAGGTTGAGAAGATCGTTGGCAAAGGCGCAGATCGTCCGGACCGTAGATGCTTGGATCTGCTCGTCCCAGCCTGCCTTGAATTCGATGCGGTTGTTCTCAATGGACCGGCCGTTGAGCAGGTCCTCGAGGTTCATGGGCAGGCCGTCGAACTCGATGCTCATAATCCAGTCCTGGAGTCCGCCCCATGAAAGATCGCCGCCAGCCGTTCGATGCCGTCGACCAGGCGGGGGCCGGGGCGGCTGAAGCAGCCGTTGGCGTCCACCGGGTACACACTCTGCTCGCGGACGGCCCGCAGCGATCGCCATTCGGGGCGTTGGGCGATCGTCTCGATCTGCGCCGCGGCGCCCGCTTCGTCGAAGCCGCAGGGCATGACGACGATGACGTCCGGGTCCGCCGTGGCGATCCGCTCCCAGGTGAGGCGGGCGGAGTGGTCGCCGGGGCTTGCGACCACGTCCTCGCCTCCGGCCAGGACGATCATCTCCGGCACCCAGTGGCCTCCGGCGAACGGCGGATCGAGCCACTCCAGGGCCAGCACCCGCGGGCGGGGTTTGTCCGCCACGGCGGCGCGCACGACGTCCAGCCGCACCTGAAGGCCTTCGAGCAGCCCGGTGGCCCGGTCGGCGCGGCCGGTGAGATCGCCCACCCGCCGGATGTCCTGAAAGACGTCCGCCAGCGACTGGGGGTCGAGCGAGAGCACCTCCGGACAGCGGGGCAGGGGGCGGACGGCCCCCTCCACCTGCTCGGTCGACACGGCGCAGACGGGGCAAAGCTGCTGCGTGACGATGACGTCCGGTTCGAGGCCGGCGATCCTCTCCTCGTCGAGTGTGTAGAGGCTGGCGCCGCTTCCCACCTGGGCGGAGACGGCGGCGTCCACCTCGGCGGCCGTCATGCCGGGGGTCAGCGCGCTGCCGGTGAGGGCCGGCCGCGTCCGCGCCTCGGCGGGAAAGTCGCATTCGTGGGAAACGCCGACCACCAACTCGCCCGCGCCCACGGCGAACAGGATCTCGGTGCCGTTGGGGACGAGGGAGATGATTCGCATGCGGGCGAGTGTAGCAGCAGAGTCTCCGGCGCCTGAGGCCGGGGCTTTACGTCAATCGCAGGGTGGTGCGGACCTGGGCGGAGTCGGTCGTGGCGGGGGAGAACGTGGGAACGACGTCGGGACCCGGGTTTCGTACCAGCTCCACGAGCCCGCCCTCCAGGGTCTTGAGGGAGTCCACGGGCAGAGGCTCGCCGGTCTGGTAGGAGGGGCCGGGGAGCACGCCCACGGCGCAGTTGCGTCCCTCCCGCTTGGCGAGGTACAGGGCGCGGTCGGTCAGGCTCAGCACGTCCTCGAAGGGGAGGGCGTCGGGATGGACGATCGACCAGGGGAAGGGCACCCAGCCGACCGAGCAGGTGACGTGGATCGGCTGACCGTTGACGATGAAGGGCTCGGCGGCCACCGCCTCCAGCGTCCGGGCGGCCAGCACGCCGCCCATGCCGCGATTCGTCCAGCGGCTGACGATGAGGAACTCCTCGCCTCCCCAGCGCACCACGGCGTCCGTGGTGCGGGCCACATCGCGCAACCGGTGGCCGAGCTCCACCAGCACCGCGTCGCCCGCGGGATGGCCGATCCAGTCGTTGAGCCGTTTGAAGTGGTCGAGGTCGATGAAGTAGAAGATCAGGTCCGCATTCGGGTCTCGGAGTGTCAGCAACTGCTGGGCGTTGCGTACCGCCTGGCTCAGATCGGCGCCGATGTTGAGGTCGAAGAAGCGGCGGTTGTTCAAGCCCGTCAGAGGATCGGTGAGCGAGGCCTGCTCCAGCTTCTGGTTGGCCTCCGCGAGCTCGCGGGTCCGCTCGGCGACCACGGCCTCGAGCTGGACGGCGCGGCGGGCCAGGGCCTTCACCCGCAGGTGGCTGACCCCCCAGACGATGCCGATGAGGGTGAGGGCGTAGAGGGCGATCGCCCAGGCGTTGAGCCACGGCGCCGGCCGCACGCGGAAGCTCACCGTGAGAGGACCGGAGATCGTGCCCTCGCTGTCCCGCCCCCAGACGCGGAAGGTGTAGGCGCCTTGGGGGAGGCGGTTGTAGACCACGCGGGACTCCGGGCTCCAGGGCGTGGGCTCGGCCTCCAGGCCGTCCAGTTGGGTCCGGTAGACGTTGGCGTGCTCACGGCGGTAGCTCAGCAGGGCGAATTGAAGCTCCAGGCTGCTCTCGTCGTGGCGCAGCTCGGTGCCGGAGGCGAGAGGGCGCTCGCGGCCCGCCACCTTGACGTGCTCCAGGAGCAGGGGAGCGCCGGGACGGGGTGCCGCGGCGCGCAGGGGCGGCGCCGGATCGAGAGTGGCGGCACCCCCCGTGGCACCGCCCCAGATGCGGCCCATGTGGTCCCGGAACGAGGCGCCGGTGAACTCCATGCCCGGGAGGCCGTCGCCAGTCTCGAAGCTCTCCAACCGCGCGCCGGCCAGGCCCTTGACGGGATCGAGGGTCAGACGCTTCACTCCCAACTCGGTGAAGACGTAGATCCGCCCATAGGAGTCGGCCTGAATCCTTGCGGAGGCGGCGAGGCTGAGAGCCGGATGGTCGCGGTCCGCCAAAGCCTCGCAGGGTTCCTGAAGGCGGCCGGCTTCGTCCAGCCGCATGCGAGCGACGCCGGTCGGAGTGACGAGCCAGAGCCAGCCACCCTCCGCGCCGTTCAAGATCTGGAGGGACAGGATCTTCGGGTCCGGCAGGCAAGGCACGCGAACCGGCTGCCAGGTTCCGGCCTCGAACCTCGCCACCCCTTTTTCCGTACCCGCCCAGAGGATGGAGGAGATGCCGGCGGGCGCCGGCCGGGCGAGAGCCCGTATCTCCTGGCCCGGCAAACCCGAGTTGCCAGGGCCGAACACGGTCCAGCGGCCCTCGGCGTAGCGCGCCAGGCCCATTTGGGTGCCGGCCCAGATCTCGGAGCCCCGGGGCCCGGGCGTCTCGAGCAGGGCTCGGATCCAGTCGTTGGGCAACGGTGTGTTCCGGGTGTTGAAGCTCGACCAGCGGCCATGGGCGAAACGCAGCAGTCCCTCCAGGGTTCCCAGCCAGAGCGAGGAAGTCCCGTCGTCTTCCCGGGAGTCGACGGCTTCGAACACCACGTCGGAGGCGGTGGGCGAGGCCGAGTACCGCTCCCAGCCCCGCGGGGTCAGCCGCACCATGCCGCCGACGGTGCCGATCCAGAAAGTATGCAACCGGTCGGGGAACGTCAGCTCGCCGAGGCCGACCACCAGGTCGTTCGGCAATCCCGAACGGGTGTCGGTCGCGTGCCACCGCTCGCGGTCGAGGCGGGAGAGGGCGGCGGGAGTGGTCACCCAGAGCGTCGGCTCCTCGCCCTCGCGTCCGGTGGCTAGAAGACTCAGGACGAGGTTCGCCGGCAGGCCCGAATGGACGTCGAAGATCTGCCAGCGGCCGTCGTCCGCGAAGCGGAGAAGGCCGGCGCGCAGGCTTCCCGCCCAGACCACGGGCTCGCCGTCGGAACCGCGGCTGGCCAGGAGCTTGAGGATGCGTCCACCGGGAAAGCCCGGGCTCTGCTCGTACAGCGTCCAAGTCCCCTCCCGAAGGCGGACCACGCCGCGTCCGGTTCCCAACCAGAGAGAGCGCTTGCCGTCTTTGGCGATGGTCTCGGCAAGAGTGAGGATCGAAGGGTCCGGGAGCACGGCGGGATCGTTGAAGAGCGGGGAGAGAACGGGCAGGTCGCCGCCGGCGTCGTCGAGCCGGAAAAGCCCGCGGTTGGTGCCGATCCAGAGCGCGAGCCGGCCGTCCTCGGAGCGGGTAGGGCCCAGCGCCCGCACGGTCAGCCCCCGCAGCGCCGCCACTTCCGTACAGACCTCGCCCCGGCACCGGGCCAGGCCCTGGGCGGTCGCGACCCAGAGCAGGCTGCGATCCTTTTCGACGGTCTCGGTCAGCACCTCGATGACTCCCGGCGGAATCCCGGAGCCGGGGTTGAAGCGGGTCCACTTTCCGTCCTTCAGCCGGTAGATCTGGCTCTCGGGCGGCTTGCCGATCCACAGGCTCCCATCCTGGCGGGCCGTGATGGCGAAGACGGGCGCCGCGACGCCGGGAACCTCGAAGGGCTGCCAGGACTGGCCGTTGTAGCGCACGAGCCCGTCGGGAGTGCCCGCCCAGATATAACCCTGGGCGTCCTGAGCCAGCGCCGGGGCTCCCGGCTTGACTCCCTCCCGCCAGGTGAACACCCTCCAGGGCAGCCAGCGATCCGGATCGGAGGCGATCCGCGGCGGGCCGGGCTGGACGATGGGAGGTGACGCACCGAACGGCCCAGAATTGGGGAGGGCTGCCAGAGGAGGCACGAAGGCCACGGCAAGCAACAGGGTGTGCCGGATTGTCATGGATTTGAGGGATCAGTATACCTTGATACCCTCCAGATCTCGAAAGACGCGATTCCGCGTTCTTTCCTGACGCCCCCGGCTTCGGCCCGCCCTGACTCGCCGCTGCTGACGGTGACGAGCACCGGGGCCGTCTCGTTCGAGGAGACGCGGGCGAGCTCCGCGGCGTCCGCCTTCGCGCCGAGCGGGCGGATGACGAAGCCGAAGTGATGCGCCGCACCGGCCTTGACGATGTCACGCTCGATTGGAATCGGGCCGCACGAAGCGCCGCCGAGGCCGAGCACGGCGGCGTCGAGGTCGATGCGCGTGCGGTCGGGGTTTGCGGGCAGATCGGTCGGGTGCGCCGCGGCGGCGAGCTCGTCGGCGGTGTAGGGGAGGACCGTCGCGGACATCCTGCCGAGTCCGGCGAAGAGCACTCCGGATCCGGATTCGTCGCGCAGGGCGACCCACGAGACGTCCTCGCGGTTGGCCATGTCTTGCGGCTTGGCGTAAGGCTCGAAGAAGTCCTTCACGGCCCGCGAGTAGCGGCCGAGGAACGAGCCGGTCTTGCGGTCGGGGTAGTTCTCCTCGGGGCCGCGGCCGTAGTATTCGGCCTTTGAATACGCGGCGGGCAGCTCCATGGTGAAGCCGACCTTGGCGAGCGGGACGTCCCGGCCGGTCGCGGAGATGTCGGACTGACGCGCGACGGAGCCGTCGGGATATACCGTCCACGTGCTGACCACGCGGAACACGGGGGCGTCGGGCGGGAGATCTTCGCCGGTGGCGGAGATCCTCGGCTTGTTGGTGCCGTAGTCGGAGACACGTTCGGCCTTGGCGCCGGAGTAGTCGGAGATGGCGGCGATGCGCACCGTGTTGCCGGCGGTCTTTTCGACGGTGAAGGCGGCGGCCTTGGCCTCGAGGTGGCGCAGGCCGAGGCCGAACCAGTTGTTCATGGCCCAGCGGTCGTTGTTCACGGGGGCGCGGTAACCATTCAGCGCCGGGCCCTTGCCGGGCTTGAACACGGGCTTGCCCGCGTATTCGAGAGCGGTGAGCTCGCCGGTCCTCTTGTCGAAGACGGCCCGGAAATCCTTGCCGGAAACGGTGGTGAGCTCGCCGTTGTCGGACACGCTGGGCTTGGCGCCGGCCGCGGCGAGCGCGTGTTTGGCGTCACCTGCCGGGTTTTTCACGGCGAGCTGTTCGGCGGCGATCTCGTAGCCAGCCGGCCCCATGATCGTATCGGTCGTGGTGCGGAAACCGACGCGCAGGCGGTAGTCGACGCCGGGCTTGGCGGTGAACGCCGGGAGCGGCAGCTTCACCTTCAGCTTCGCACGCGGCGCGACGGCCGGAGCGGGCCGTTTGCCGGAGCCGATCACGGCGCCGTCGCCCGTGAGCTCCCACGCCAGGTCGTATCCGGAAAGGTCTTTGAAGAAGTGTTTGTTGAAGATTTCGATTTCGCCGGTGCCGGTGTCCTCCGCGGCGACGGAAATTTCCTGGTACACCTTCTTCACTTCCCAGAAACTGGGCTTCGGGTCGCGGTTGGCGTACACGACGCCCTTGACGATGAACTGTCCGTCGTTGGGGAAGTCGCCGAAGTCGCCGCCGTAGGCGATGAATTTGCGGCCGTCCCCGGTCGTCTTTTCGAGACCCTGGTCGGACCATTCCCAGATGCCGCCGCCGAAGATGTTGTCGGACTTCTCGATGGCGTCCCAGTAGTCGGCGAGATTGCCCATGCCGTTGTTCATGATGTGGGCGTACTCGGAGATGTAGAACGGCTTTTTATGGTCCTTCTGCGCGGCCTTGGTGTAGGTCCAGCCGACGCTCGGATATTGGTTCGAGTCCATGTCCACGATGTCGTTGTTGCGCTCGTAGTGCGTGGGGCGCGAGAGGTCGCGCGCCTTGATCGCCGCGTTGCCGGCGACGAAGTTCTGGCCCGGGCCCGCCTCGTTGCCGAGCGACCAGATGGTGACGGAGGGGTGGTTCTTGTCGCGCTCGACCATGGCCATGATGCGGTCGACGTGCGCGGCCTCCCACTCCTTCGGATGCGAGAGCGATTCCTTGCCGTAATAGTAACCGTGCGATTCGATGTTCGCCTCGTCCACGAGGTACATGCCGTACTTGTCGCAGAGGTAGTACCAGTACGGGTCGTTCGGGTAGTGCGAGAGGCGCACATGGTTCACGTTCGCCTGCTTGAGGCGCTTCATGTCGAGCTCCATGTCGGCGTGCGTGAGCGCGTGACCGGTCTTGGGGAAATTCTCGTGACGGTTCACGCCCCTGTATTTCACGGCCTTACCGTTCACGAGGAACACGCCGTCGACGATCTTCACTTCGCGGAAGCCGACGTGCGTGGAGACGATGTCATGGATCTTGCCGCCGGCGTCGGTGAGCTTGACGACCAGTGTATAGAGGTTCGGCGTCTCGGCGGACCAGAGGGCCGGATTGGCGTAGTTGTGAACCAAAACCGTTTCGCCGTCGGCACCCTTCTCTTCTGTAACATTCTCTCCTGCAATGGAAAGCGGGGACACTTCTTTGCCCGCTTCGTCGTAGAGCATGGCGTCAATTCTGATGCGTTCGCTTGCGGCGGCTTTGCGTACGTCCACGGCGACGCTGAGCTTCCATTGCCCGCTTTCTTCGGGCACCCCCGGCGTCGTCGTCACGAACAGGTCGCGCACGTACGTCTTGTCCTTCGAGTGGATCGCCACCGAACGGAAGATGCCGGAGAGGCGCCACATGTCCTGACATTCCAGATATGAACCGTCGGAGAATCGGTACACTTCGGCGGCGACGACATTCTTTCCGGGCTTCAGGAATCGCGTGACGTTGAACTCGGCCGGGTTGCGGGAGTTTTTGGAGAAGCCGACGTACTTGCCGTTGATCCACAGGTAGAAGAACGAGTCGACGCCGTCAAAGTTGATGAAGACCTCGCGGCCGTCCCAGCTCGCCGGGATCTCGAAGTCACGCCGGTAGGAGCCGACGGGGTTGCGGTTCACGAACGTGGTGAAGCGTTTGGGCGGTTCGCCCATCACGCGCGGCCAGTCGCGTTTGAAGAGGTAGGCCTGGTTTGAATAGACGGGCACATCGTACCCTTGAGTCTGCCAGGAGGACGGCACGACGATTTCCTTCCAGCCGGAGACGTCGAACCCGGGCTTGAAGAAGCCGACCGGGCGCTCTTCCGGGCGCTTCACCCAATTGAACTTCCATGCGCCGTCGAGGGACACGCGGTACTGCGAAAACTCGGGCAGGATTTTTTTCGCGCTCTCGACGTCGGCGTAGGAGTTGAACGTCGCGTGCGGTTTCTCCTTGTTGAGGCCGAGCCACTGCTCCGATTCCCACTCCTGGCCGGAGGGGGCGTCCGGGGCGGCGGCCTGCGGGTAGTCGCCGATGCCGGCTAGCATGAACGGAGCGCAGGCCAGCGCCGCCAGCAAGGGGAGGAGCCGGGTGTTTCGCATGAATCAGTGTAACCTGCTGCCTGCCCCTGCGGTAGAATGTCTGAGAGGGTGTCTCAAAAGTGGTTGACGACGACGCCTATGTCGCCAGGGATTGAAATCACCTGGCTACCCTCTATAGTCCCTACGGGACACAGGAAGAACGAAATAGCAGTCCCGGAGGGGACAAGCGTCGGTAGCCAGGGATTTCAATCCCTGGCGGCATAGGCGTCACAGTCTCCCCTTTTGAGACACCCTCTGAACGAAATCGGGAGAATCATGCGAATCATGATCGGCGCTCTGTCCTGCTGGAAGTACCAGGAACGTCGAGAGCGTTGCGCGCAGACCTGGATGATGGAGGGGGACAAGCTCAACGGCACCTCGCCGGGCGAGCCTGCGCAGGCCCTGCATACCATCGAGCACACCATCGTCCGCTCGGTGTTCCTCATCGGCAGCCCCGGGCTCGACGCGCCCGCGCTCGCCGGCCGGAACCTGCTCTTGCCGGGGCCGAGCGACTACCGCTCTCTCCCCCAAAGGACTCGTGCCTTCTGCCAGTGGGCGATCGCGCGCGACGATTGGGATTACCTTTTCAAGTGCGACGACGACACCTACGTGGCGATTTCCCGGCTCGTCAGGTACCCGCTCACCGCGGACTACATCGGCGCCGAGTGGGCTCCGGGAGTCGGATTCGCATCGGGTGGTGCCGGGTACTTCCTGAGCCGCAAGGCCGCGGAGGTCGTCGCCGAGCACCTGACGCAGAAGGAGGGGTACGAGGACGTGTGCGTCCGGGATGCCCTGGCGAGCCAAGGCATTCCCTTCACGCAGGACCAGCGCTTCGTGGCGCTCGGCAACGAGGAGCGGCGGCCGCGTGCCGACAACGACCTCATCACCCTCCATGCAGTCCCCACCGTCTCAGCCTATCTGTTCTACAAGTCCCACCAGGATTGCACCGGTTTGGAGCCGCCTTGCGGCCTCGATCTGATGGAAGTCCCGTCAGACAGGCCCACACATCTGGATCCCAATCCGCCGCTGTCGAAGCGGCTGTCGCCGGAGGACCTCCGCTGCCTGAAAGAGGGACAACGCCAGCTCACGCGCATGTTGCAGTACCTCTTCGAGGAGGTCTGCGAGCCCCATGGAATCCGGGCCCTGGCCTGGGGAGGCACCCTGATCGGCGGCGTCAATTACGGCGGATGGATTCCCTGGGACGCCGACGCCGACATCCTCGTCCATCGGGACGACTTCGAGCGCTTCAAAGCGCAGATTCGCGCCAGTTGTCCCGCCGACTTCTGGTACCAGTCCCGGGAAACGGATCCCCATTACAAACCGACGAACGAGAAGCTCCGCTATCTGCATGCCCACTACGCCGGCGCCGATAGATATCCCTGGCATGGGGGCCTCCAGATCGACATCAACCAGTTCTGGATCGAGAACGGCGTCTTCGTGACTTCGGCTCCGGACAATGATGCGACTCTCGGCCGACGCCTGCGCGAGGAGCACATACTTCCGTCCATCGAGCTGCTCTTCGATGGCGTGCGCCTGAGAACTTTTCGCGATCCGGCGGCCTACCTGCGGGTGCGCTACGCGACCGAACCATTGCAATCGGAACGCAACGTGCCCGTCGAAGAACGCTATCCGCACGAAGGCGCCATCCGACTGGGAGCCTCAGCGGCCGATCGAGCGCGTTACCCGCAGCTCTACAAGGATCAAAGCTGAGAAAGGTGTCTCAAAAGTGGTTGACGACGACGCCTGCGTCGCCAGGGATTGAAATCACCTGGCTACCGACTGTAGTCCCTACGGGACAGGGGAAGAACGAATTGCAGTCCCGGATGGGACTTGGCGTCGGTAGCCAGGCGATTTCAATCCCTGGCGACGCAGGCGTGGCTGTCGCGCCTTTCCAAACATCCTCTAGAAGAAGACCCCGTTCTTCCTCCAGAAGGCTTCGAGGGCCGCGGTGTCGGCGTACTTGCGGTTTTCGAGCATCCACCGGGCCTCCTCCGCGCCGTCGTCGAGCCCTTGCTCGCGTAGAGCGGCCAGGATCGTGCTGTCGATCTTTGACTGCGTTTGCAAGGTTTGACCGACCTCGTCGAGGCAGTCCGGCGCCACGACGCTGACGGCGAGCAGGATGTCGCGGATCGACTCGTCCGACCGGAACTGGTAGCGCCGCGGCGCGGACCAGTGGACGCCGGAGACCGTCTCCTCCTCGTTCTCCCGACCCTGGAAGAGCAAAACGTGTCCGCCGAGCAGCCAGTACTTGAGCTCGAGATAGACCTCGCCGCCGGAGTAGCCCGAGAAGCCCGGGTTGTAGCCACGGACGGCCTCCAACGCGGCCTTCGGCGTGGAGTAGCACCAGAGTCCGCTCGCTCCGATCGGGACCGTGGCCGCCTCGACTCCGGTGCCGTTTCCCGGCGGCGGCAGCTTCGACATCGGCATCCACTCGCCCCAGAAGTCGCCGTGGAGCCGCAGCTTGTACGGTCCGAACAGTCTGTTCGGGTCGTTGAAGGCGATCGGGATGTGCGCCAGGTAAAGATCCGGCATGAGGGCGTGCGTGGGGAGCTCCGACCGGTTCAGGAAGAGGCGGTGCAGCGCCTCGATCGTGTAGGGCGTCAGCAGGACGTGCGAGTCGAGGAAGATCAGGTGCTCGCCCTGCGCCGCGGCCGCGCCCTGGTTGCGCGGGTAGAACACCGATTTCACCTCGCCGGCGGCGAGGTAGCGGACCGGGAACCGGGCGTTGGCGAAGGCGGCGCAGACCTCCTGCACCGTCTTGCCGCAGGATTTCGCGCCGGGGTCGTTGTCGGCGACGACGATCTCCATGCCGTCGCGCTCGACGAGAGAGCCTCGCGTGTGCATCTGGAGCGAATGGAGGGTGAACCAGAGCGTGTCCGCTTCGTCGCGGCATGCGATTACGATGCTGATCCCGGGCATGGCCACCTTTCCTAGACGTGACAACAGTCGCTGAATTTTTCGAACAGCCAGTCGTCGTCGCGCACCCGGCGGGCCGCGAGGTCGGCACGCTTCCGCCAGACGTCGCTCTCGAAGGCCATGGCGAGGGCCGCTCCGAACCGGGCATGGTTGCGGAGCGCGCTCAACACGCGTCCCATGCGCGCCGCATTGAAATGGAGCAACGCGACCCGCAATTGATTGTGGGTGAGCAATCGCATTTCGGCGCCGTAGGGACGCTTCTTCCGGAAGTAGTGCAGCACGGTGACCTCCGGCACCACCCACACCTCATACCCCAGCAGCCAATACCGCAAGCAGATCTCGACGTCCTCGGAGCCCCACTGCGGCATGCCCTCGTCGAAGGCTCCGGCCCGCTTCAGGGTCTCGTGACGCATGGCCATGAAGCCGCCTCCCAACGTCGGCACGGGATAGGGCTCGTCGCCTTGCCGGGGCAACCATTCCAGGCGCAGAGTCGGCTCGGCGATCCGCTGGCCACACCTCGGTAGGTAGTCCGGTCTGCCCATGGCGCCGATGCCGGGGCCGACCACTCCGACCTCCGGCCGGTTGAGCGTGTCGGCGATCGGTTGCCACCAGGCCTCGGGAAGATCCATGTGAGCGTCGGAGAAGACCACGATCTCCCCGCGCGCCCGCGCCAGGCCGAGATTGCGCGCGGCGGCTACGCCCAGAGGCTCGGAGGTGCGGATGAGCTCCACGGTCTCCCGGGGCTCCTCCAGCAGGAAATCGGCGCAACCGTCCGTAGAGCCGTTGTCGATCACGAGGATCTCGCTGCCGGCCGGCAGCGTCGCCTCGAACTGCTCCACGGTGCGCCGCAACAGCACGGACTCGTTGGTGGCCGGCAGGATCACACTGATCCTGGCGGGGTAATCGCCCCGAAACAGCTTTTCCATGCGCTCCGCCGGCAAGGCCCGCGGCGGCGGAATGACGTGGAACGGCGGCGGGAACGGCATCTCGTCCTCGGCGGGCTTCTCCGGGAGTTGGACCGGCTCCTCCGCCGGCTCCTCCGCGGCGGCGGCGCCTAGCCGCTCGAAGACTCCCGCGATCGCCGGCGTATCGATCATCTGCTGGAGCTCCCGCGCGAAGCCGTCCGCGTCTTCGGGCCGGACCACCTCCAGCGTCGTCTCCTGAAGGCCGCTCTTGGGATACGGCAGGACCGTGCAGAAGGGCTCGCCGGCCGCGAAGCGCACGGTCTGCCCCGGGCGGGTGAAGCGCCAGCTCAAGGTGAGCGTGGACGGCAGGACCGACGAATCGATCAGCGTCTCCACGGGCACAAGACCGTCCTTGGGCGCCTCGCTCGGGCCGACCGGGCCGCGCGCCCACAGGACGTGATCGCTCTCGGTCTTGAATTGAACTCCGGGATGGAACGTGAGCCGCCCCTCGTCCCCGCCGCGCACGAAGCCGTGCGAGGCGTCCGCAGGGCCATGGATCTCGACGTCCCCGGCGTCGGGGCCGCCGTTCCAGGTGGCTTCAAAGGCCTGGGGGCAGAGCAGATCGAAACCCAGACCGTCGAAGGCGATTTCGCCGGTCTGGGGCCCAGCCTTCGGCTCCGGAGCAGGACGGAGGACGGCTGCATGCTCGTACAAAGGAAATGCGATGATCTTCATGCGTCCCCAGTTCCTGCCCTGCCCTCCTTCTTGGTTAGATCCCTATCGTCGTCCCTGACAGCGTGGTGGTGGCGCAGGCCTCGGAGGTCGCGCTCGCCTCCACCTGATGCCGGCGGTCACCGTCCGCCTTGAGCATCCACTTGAGGGTGTCCAGAGCGTCGAACACGACGGTGAACTCCGAGAGGTGCTCGCCCGGCAAGAACACGGTCGGCTGCCCGCGGTCCTTGTCGCCGCCCACGAACATGTTCTTGGCCCCGACGGGCAGGGTGATGGCGCTGCTGGTGGTATTCAGATACCCGAAGTGGGCCGTAAAGGTGCCGTTGCCGTTGTCGTCCACGCACTCCAGCAGCGGGACCAGCGTGGTCCCACCCTGCGCTTCCGCCACCCGTTGGACGAGGGGCATGAGGGCCAGCGAGAGACCCAGGGCGGCGAAGCCGGTCAGCGCCTGACGGCGGGAGAACGTGGCTGCCGCGGGGATGGCGGGCATCAGCAGGTGGGCGGTCTCGAGCTCCTCCAGGGCGAGCTGCGTCAGATGCTCCGACTCGGCCGGCAGCAGGTTGAATTTCTGGCGCAGGATCTCCGCCAACTGCTCCGGCGAGGTTTGCCCGTCGCAGCGCTGGAAGACCAGCGCCGACGTGGCGTTCAGAACGTACTTCTGGCCGCCGGCGAGCACGGCCAGCCCGTCGCCAACCGCTTCGGTGAAAAAGCCCGAGATTCTTTGTGGATACTCCATCCAATGTCTCCTTTCGACATGCCCCAGGCTGGGGCTTTGATTGACTCGTCCACAACTCAGGATCAGCACCCGCTTTTCGGGAACGCGGTCGCACAACCGGAAGGGTCGGACCCCCTTGGCCCACACTGCCTCCTCTCCCGGCCCTGAGGGTTGAATTTCAGTTACATCAAGCCTCGCATGGATACGGTAAAAGAAAAAGATTACAGGGAAGATTACAGGCGGGGAGCGCGGAAGAGCCTGGCACGACGCACGAACGGACTTCGTGTCTCACCAAGGCCGCCGCGTCTCAGAGGGTGTCTCGAATGCCATAAGGCTGCCTGCTCCCGCCACAGCAACGGCTGCTAAGAGGATGTCTCGAAAGATGGCATCTGCGACTCCGCTTACCGCCCGGGATTGAAATCCTGGGCTACCGACGGTGGTCCCCTCCGGGACCGCGGTTCGATTCTCCTGGGTCCCGCAGGGACTACCGTGGGTAGCCCGGGTCTTCAGCCCCGGGCGGCAAGGCGGAGATCAGCGCTTTTGAGACACCCTCTAAGACGTTAGCAACGACTGCTAAGACGTTAGCAACGGCTGCTAAGACGTTGGCAACGGCTGCTAAGACCATGGCAACGACTGCTAAGACCATGGCAACGGCCGCTAAAGCCGGAGCAATGGCTGCTAAGACGTTAGCAACGGCCGCCAAGGGCATAGCAATGGCTGCTAAGACGATAGCAACGACTGCTCGAGCAGCAGAAGTCGCGACGCCCGCCTCCGCCCGGGCATAAATGCCGGGGCTATGAACAGCGCCCTGCTGCGCGAGCGGCGCTGGAGCTGCCGGGGCCCCCCCGATTGCCTTCCCGGTCCCTATCTCGGGCATCAGGGTCCACGCTGGTCTTCGCCCGGTTACCTTTCCTTGTATAGGGGCGGGCTCCGATGGCGATAGCGCCGGGGCGAGTCCCGTCCGAAAGGAGCGGAGACATGTCTCCACGCTTGTTGCGCCGGGCCTTGACCACGGTCGTCCTGATCGCAGGGCTCGCCCTTCCCCTCTCAGCCCAGGCCGCGGGGGACCGACAGCCGTCCGCCGGCGTCGCCGGTCGTCCGGCCTTCCTGGTGGATCTCACTGAGGCTTTCGGGCACTGGTTCGCCCACCTCTGGACCGGGTCCTTCGAGAAGAACGGGGCCCAGATTGGTCCCAACGGCCTACCCACTACGGCGGGTACGACCAACGGCGGGACTCCACCGGCCGGAAGGGGCGACAATGGCCCCGTCATCGATCCCAACGGCTAGCCGCACGCCAGGGCGGGGCCGGCACCGATGCCGGTCCCGCCGTTCTTGACCTCCGTTGTCTCGAAATCGAGCGCTCCTGAGACTTCTAACGATAGAGGAAGAAAACAGGAGGGGGTGTGAGGGACGATCATCCGTCGTTGGAGACGCTGGCGAGGTGGCTGGCTGGAGAGGTGGAGCACGAGCAGGTGGTACGGGAGCTGGCGCCGCACTTCCTGGAGAGCTGCCCGGTCTGCCGGGAGATGCGCCAGGAGATCGACCGGTTGCTCGCGGAGAGCGGACACTGGAACGAGGCCGTCGCCGTAGTGGAGACCCGCGAGGCACCGGAGCTGCTCGGTCTCCTTGGCGACGGGCCGCACCCCGAGCGGATGCGCCGGGCCGAGGAGGTGGAGGAGCTGCACACCTGGGGAGTCTGCCAGCTCCTTCTGAAGAAGGTTCGCGAGCAGGTCTTCTCGCACCCCGTCCAGGCCGTGGAGACAGCCCACTTGGCCGTGCGCCTGACGGAGCACCTGGGCAGCGCCTACCATCCTGATTGGGTCCTCGAGCTGCGGGCTCGCGCCTTCGCCCATCTTGGCAATGCCCGGCGAGTGCTCGGCGAGCTGAAAGCGTCGGATGATGCCTTGCTTTTCGCAGGCGAATGTTTGGAGGGGAGCGGGCTTCGAAACGCTCTCGTCGAGGCTGAGGTGCTGAGCTTCAAGGCGTCGCTACGGCTCGATCAGGGAAGGCTCGAAGAAGCTCTGGCGCTCGTGGACCGAGCCCTATCCTTGTTTGAGGGCGCAGGCCATGCCCTTGGAGTCTGCCGCACCCTTCTACAGAAATCCAAGATCTTGACCACTATGGGGTTGAACGACCTCGCCATCGACGTTCTACGGGCGAGCACCCAAGGGATCGATCGCGAGAAAGATCGACGCCTCTTCGCCTATGCCCATCAGAGTCTCGTCGGCTCCCTGGTACATGCGGGCCGATACGAAGAAGCCGAGCGCCTCGTCCCGGAGGTCAAGGAGCTTTTCGGCATGACGGCAGAACCTCTGGACTGGCTCCGGCTCGGTTGGCTTGAGGCGAACATTGCCCACGGCCTTGGCCGGCCGAACGAGGCCGACCTGGGATATAGAACATTGCAGCGCGAGTTCTTGGCCTTCGGGAACGGCCTAGACGCGGCGCTGGTCTCTCTCGACCTGGCCACGCTTCTTTGGGAACAGGGGCGTACCGCCGAGCTGAAGCAGCTTGCCGAGGAGATCCTCCTGGTGTTCGAGTCGCAGGATGTCCACCGCGAGGCTCTCGCGACTTTGTTCCTGTTCCAGCAGGCGTGCAGGGAGGACCGGCTCACTGGCGAAATGCTCCGCCAGATCGCGGCCCAGCTTCGGCGGGAGCGGAAGGCCTGAAAACGGCGGGGGAGAGCTCACCGGCCTTTCTATAGATCGGTGGACTGAGCAGATCGAACAGCCTCAGCATGTCCGAGGGCGGGGTGTAGAGACGCTCCCAGCCCGTTTCACGACAACGACCGCAGGCCTATAACGGCGGGACGTCTCCGGGGCGGGGATACGGACCCGATCAACCCCAACCCATGGCGGGGGAAGA